>Ga0214542_1000498_pt1 | contig 71420 bp, 24 predicted proteins | sample CNSS1metaG_FD_160096 | JGI IMG/M metagenome (GOLD analysis project Ga0214542, IMG submission 160096) | Root nodule microbial communities from cowpea collected in UCLA plant growth center, Los Angeles, California, USA - CNSS1 | ecosystem: Host-associated > Plants > Roots > Nodule | place: USA...
ATATATTTATTTTAAGTATATATTATATTATATTATATAATAATATAAATATAATAATATATATTATATTATTATGTATATATATTATATGTATATGTGTAGATATTTTATGCTTTTATTTATATATATATATATATATATATATATATATATTTCTTTTAAATTTTTATAAATTTGTAATGTTATAAATTTGTTTATAAAAGATCTCACTAGTTAAATGATTAATTTATTTTATACGTATATATTATATATATTATATTATATTATTATATATATATATATATATATAAAAGTATATTTTATTTATATGTATATATACTATATTATATTATATTATATTATATTATATTATATGTTATGTGTAAATATATTATTTATTTATATATATTTTTTAGATTATTTAATAAATTATAAATAGTTTAGTAATTTAAGCGGGCACGGGTATTTGGGCGGGTATATATATATCCCCATCCCCATCCCCATCCCCAGTTGAAAATTTCGGGTATTACCCATACCCATATCCATACCCAGTCAAAGCGGGAATTCCCCGTCAAAACGGGGACGGGTTCGGGTGATACCCACGGGCACGGGTTTATTTGCCATCTCTAGTATAGAGAGAAAAAAATGGACTGTAATAAAATATAATAAACTGAGATATGCACAAAATTGGACTGCATACCAAAGTGAAATCTTCATGAACAGACCATGATCATCTCTGCAACTTCTTAAGCAAACACAAAAAACAAAACGAAAACAAACTCGTTCCAATGGCTCACCACCAACTCATCGACTCGCTCACCTCGCACATCTCCCTCTACCACTCCCAATCCCCAAACCCCAACCCTAACCCTAATCCTAACCCTCGATCCTCCATTCTCAAATGGTTCTCTTCTCTTTCAATTCACCAACGCCAGGCCTATCTAACCGTCGTCGACGGGAATTTCGTCCAGATCCTCCTCCAGATGCTGGCCAAGCTCCGATCTCACGGCCACGGCTCCTTCATTCTCCTCCCCGACCTCCCCTCGCCCAACAACCTCCCCACCCTCTGCTTCAAAAAGTCCCGCGGCCTTATTGCGCGCGTGGCTGAATCCGAAACAGCAGGGCGGGCGGTGTTCGAGTCCGCCCGGTTGTTCGAGTCGCGTGAGGGCGAGGAGGCCGCCAATTCACTGCCGCCCTCGGCGAGGCGGCTAGACGCGCTGACCTTTGCCGAGGGGTTTGTTGGGAATGTGGACCAGTTTGTGGAGGCAATGGACCGGATCTCCGGTGGTGGGTTCCTCCGGGGGGATGAGGCCGAGCTTGGAGAGGATTGGGTCGAGCTGCATTGGCTAAAAGCGAAGGGGTATTATGGTATTGAAGCGTTTATTGCGAATAGGATGGAGGTTTCGATGAGATTGGCTTGGTTGAATTGCTGTGGAGGGAGGAAGAGAGGTGTGAAGTTGAAGGAGAAGATGAGTGCTGCGGGTGTTGGTGTGAATGTATTTTGGAGGAAGAAGGGGTGCGTTGATTGGTGGGCGAACTTGGATGCTGGCACCAGGAGAAAGGTCTTCACCACCTTCTTTATGAAAGCTGCAAAACCCTTGGTACTTCCATGTGAACTTATTGAACTTTTAGTATGATGTGTGAATTGCACAGTGGAGCTTTTAGTGCGATGTATGAATTACATAGTTAGTGACAACTGGTTAACTTATTTCCATTTTTACATTTTTGTTAGCTAATGTGTTGCCAGTTTAAAAGTCAAGTATAAAAAACAAGAACTTATAAGTTTCCATTTCCATTTATACATTCATTAGTTGAGAATGAGAAGACGAGAGAAGTTAGGATATGCAACTTTTTTTTAAGTTATATCAGTTAGTTTTGTTTCTTTCTAAATCTTTTTTTTTTCATGTTTATGTTTAGTAAAAATTAAGCTTCTTAATTTTTTTACAGTTTTCTCCATATTTGTTTGACAGAACTTTTTTTTTTAAGAAGTTAACTCGAATAAACTGGACTAGATACAACCTAAGTTGTAAAATTTGTGGAGAGTTAATAAAAATTGATAATGGAAAACATATATTTGTGGGGAGGCTAAGCAAAGATTAAGGATTCGAGAGTTGAATGCTTTTATATGAGAGGGTGGCAGTTAGTGTTCCTAATGCATGTATTGTAGTTTATGGAGAAAAATGTGTTTATTGTTTCTTTGATAAACGCACTGTGATGGTTCAACATGAATTCATTTTGTTGTGGCATATATGAGTACTGGTAATGTCGTGCTTACACTCACAACTGCGGATTTAATTGGATAAACTATAACTTTATATCTGTGCAAATTTGACTACCTAAAATAGTTTGGAGCAGTGGTTTGAGGAGGGCAAGTTTTTCTTGTTCCATATTACGTTACAAATAAAATCTGAAAAATGTGACTAGTTATTCAAAGTAATATGCAATCATTCTTTCTTTAACTATATTATATTAGAAAATAATTATGATTCTACTAGATTCTTCATTCCTCAAAAGGAAACTTTTGCATTGTCAAAGAAAAGCCTAATATTAAAAACTGATATATTTTGTAGTGAACTTTGGTATGTGCACCTGTGGTTTTGGGATCAAAATGCAGTTTCCTTTTGCTTTTCGTTATAAGCCTTATTGATTTGTGAATATTGAAGGAACTGGTGGCGTTTACTGGTCATGATGATGTTAATTATTAGTACATTCTTTTATAGTCATTTTTGGCTACGTAAGACTAATTAGTCTTTCATTTGTGGGTGGAGAGAATTGCTGACTTCTTAGGGGGGAAGGGGGCTGAAGGAAAAGAAGAGGCTCTCATAAAAATCACCTCTACCTTTATTTTTGAAATTGGACTTATTTCATATTTTAGCAGATGTTTATTGTGGCACGTTGAATTTGTTGTAATGAACTAGAATAATTAAAGATATACTTTGTGTATTGATGGATGGTATCATGGATAGATTCAAAATAATATATTAATTTCTCAAGGAATACTTAGATTTGTCTTTTAAAGTTTTAGATAGCACTTGATAATTAGGAATTTGTGTTTTATCGAAAATTATATTGACTGTAATAGAAATATAGGAATGGGATTGATATGTGTAATATAAAGAGAAGAATACAATGATGTAGAAGACCAAGAAACTCCCACTTTTCTCTCTTTCTATTTTTTTAAATGATTGCGGATATTCTGAGATTTTTAAATGAATCTTTAAATAGTGTAAAAGTTGTTAAAACCAGACTAACCCGGGGCAGGATTTGTTGGGTAGACTAGGTCGACTTAATGTTCACACTGATACCCAGTTTGACTGTCAGGGTCAATTGATAACCTGGTTGGCCCAATCCAAAATTTTTAGTTTTTAATTTTTTTAAATATATAATATTTGTCTTTTTAATTTGTTTATGGAGTTGTGGTATGGGTTTTTGTATATTGATTTGTGTTGTTTTTAAGAATTTTATTTTGGATATTATTTCTTTTACTATGATAATGTTTTGAAATTTGAACTATGGAATAACATTGTCTCGAACATTATTTATCTTTTCAAATATTAGTACTTTATTATGTAAAGTTAGATTGTAATTTATGTTAGACATGTATAATATCTTTTTATTTTTTAATGTTGACCAGGTCAATCAGTAACTCAATGGTTCGGCTATTGACCCATTGACCCAATACGTTGACTAGGTCAATAACCGCACCAGTTTTCACAACATTGTGTAACAAGTTGGATAAAACTTAGTTGAACTAAATGTTAATGTTGCTAACTACTTTCATATTGTTAACGCATTAGATCTCCTTTGCAATATGTAATCTTGGATGTGGTGGATACTTTTCTACTTTCTGTCGACTTCTGAGTTCAATACTAGGGCTTATAATAAGTTATAGTATATTCTTACATGTTATGGTCTATGCTAATATATTTTTGTAGCCTTCTCTAAGTTCGAGGCTGACTTATTTTTCACAAGTTTTCAGACTCGTGATGTTTTGGAAGTGTCAAGTAGTGCCTCTGATGATGAGATTTGCCTATACAGTGCGGGAGTGGATAAATTAATGCAACACAATCGTCCTATGTCAGCTCAACGGATCATCTCATCTCTTCCTGTTGATATGGAATTTGGAACAGTTATTTCACCAGTTTCTTTATGTAAAAAACCAGCTGCTTTAGCCAGAGCCTTCAATTCTTTATTAGTACTTCATGATGTTAATATGATGGTAGCATCAAATCTTAATAGTGAATATGACATAGGAAAGCTTTTCTTTAGTTCTTTGGGTTCTGTCTGTACGATATCTGATTGTATATTAAGAAAAATGCGAGGATTTTTTATGGTTATTTCACTTGACTGCACAAAACTTGAACTATTAGGAGAGGCACTTGAAAAGTCTTCATCAGATAAACCTAAAGAAAAGCTTAGTGTTTCTAACCGGAAAAAGAAGGGACGAAATCGCAATACTAAACGGCAAAATCCTGTCTCAAAGACCTGCACAGATGGTATTTCACATGAAAATCCACTCAAGGTACTAATATTTATTTAAAGAGGTGGCTCAAATAGTTTTATCAAATTAATGCTACCATTTGCAATTCTGTTTTGTTCCATTTGATATTTCAGGATACTGATTGTAAAGGGGATAATAAAAAGAAGACTGATTTAGTGGGATCCAGAGAACTTCCTGCTGTCTGTATGGGGAAGGAGATTTCCATGGAGTGCTCATCATCAACTGTAAAAATGGTTGCAAATATTTTTTCTTTAATCTAATTTATATTTTTTCTTGTAGATATAAATAATTTTTAACAAGGCACTTATCATCAGGATCATACTCAAGGATTGGATGTTGGCACAGTAAAAGTACGGACCACTTCAAGAAGAAGTAGAAAAGAGAAAAATAAAAGTAAAAACATCATCATTGATAGTGCAGGTGGAAATTGTCATAAATCAATTATGCATGCTGCCTCTACCACTGTTGTTTCTGAAGGTCAGGTGGCAATATGTGATAGATTTTTGAATAGTTCTACCATTCAGAATGTCAAAAATGACAATTCAATTGGTAATGACATCCTTACTTCAAATTCAAGCCATTGTAGTAATCTTAGTGGGCTTACTAAGGAGAACAGTTCTACTGGAAAAGTTGAAGGAGAGACAGAAGATCTTGCTGAATCTGGGAATAGTTTAGGGCCTCAATGTTGTTTATTATCAGATGAAAGGAAAACTTTATGTTCTGGATTAGATACTTTTACATGTGATTTAGATTGTAATGCTGTTGTAACTCCTCCTGTACCTGCATTGAAACAAGGTAGCTTCTTCAGCAAGGAAGATACCTGTCATTTGAACTCATTGCGTGTTGCCAAAACCGATATAAAGTCTACTGCTCCTGACAAACCAATTAGAGAGGTTAATGTAAAAGAATTTGGGCGGTTGAATGAGCATGATAGATGTCTATTTGAGAGTAGAAATTCAGCTTTCTCAAAGTGCAGTCCATATGAGTGGCCTGGGGTACCTTCAATTTATTTTCCATCTTTTAATTCACACCTCCCTCCTGCCACGGATAGATTACATCTTGATGTTGGGCGGCATTGGCACAATCACTTCTGCCATCCATTTGTTCCCACATTACAGCAGGCAAGAAATCCTTCTATTGAAGGTGGATGCAACCCAATCCTCTCTCGTCCTATTCCTATGAGTTTTGACTGGCCCCCAGTCTTCCGAGGATGCAGGTCCCCATCACCAAACTATAATTATGACTCTGGTCTTATATCTAGGAAGCAATGCACCTTTTCAAAAGGATTGGCTGTTCACAGTATGCAGGTTGATGCAACTGCTCCTGATGATGAAAGAAAATATTCTGGGGATGCATGGGATTTACCTGACCTAACAAACACAATGGAGCTAGCAGATGAATTTGACAATCACTGTTTATCTGAGGAAGAATATGAGGTTCATGCTGTTTCTGGTATAGATTATAATCAATATTTTGGTGGAGGCATAATGTACTGGAACCCTTCTGATTACCCAGGAAAGGGTTTCTCCAGGCCTCCCTCACTTAGCTCTGATGACAGTTTATGGGCTTTGCGTGAAGCTGACATGAATAGGACTGTGGATGATATGGTTGCTTGCACATCTTCATACAGTACGAATGGTTTAACATCACCCACAGCTGCTGCATTTTGTTCTCCTTTTGATCCTGTAGGGACTGGGACCCAGACTGTTGGTTACATGATGTCAGGTAATGAAGTACCTGGAAAGATATTGCATTCTTCTTCAGTTACTGATCCAGCAGTGGATGAAGATACTTCTGGTTCTTTGGGTAGTGGTTTACCTGGAGAAGTTGAAGGAAAGGCAGGTGATTCACATCCATATCCCATTCTAAGGCCAATAATTATTCCTAACTTGTCAAGGGAAAGGTTTGATCATAAAAGTCCCTGTGTTCCTCCCACCAGGCGGGAGCAGCCTCGCATAAAGCGGCCTCCATCACCTGTTGTGCTTTGTGTACCACGTGCACCACGTCCACCCCCTCCTTCTCCTGTGAGTGACTCCAGGAAACACAGGGGTTTTCCAACGGTTAGATCTGGTAGTTCCAGCCCAAGGCACTGGGGGATGAGAGGCTGGTATCATGATGGAAATAATTTGGAGGAAACATGTTTAAGAATGGATGGTGCTGAAGTTGTGTGGCCTTGGAGAAGTAATAATCTTGCAGTACGACCTTTGATTCAGCCTTTACCTGCTGCCTTGCTGCAGGACCGCCTGATTGCATTATCACAGATAGCACGTGACCAGGAACATGTAAGAAAGATCCTTACACAAGTCTTACTTGGTGTGTATATGTTAGTGTTGACTATAGGTTTTCAATTATGCAGCCGGATGTCACCTTTCCCTTGCAACCTCCTGAGTTACAAAGCTGTTCTGCACAGGGTGTATCTTTATCTGTGATGCATGGTATTCTCCATGATGAGATTGACTCTTTCTGTAAACAGGTACTAGGCTTATATGTTGATAATGTTGTTAAACGTACTTTCTCAATTCTCAGTACACTCTTCTGCAAGCTAGTGGATAACATTCTGTCCATTATAGGCTTTTTCCTCCTGCATTGTCCATATTTTAAATTTCTCATAGCTTGTTTTAGTATCTTTATCCTTGCTTTTTTTATCAGTTTTTTATTTGCAGTCCAGTCCTTTGTTAAAATCTTGGCAAATAGAATTGCTATTGAATCTGTAGAAACTTTGTATTTCTTGATATCATCACCAGAAGACAAAGGAAGCTAATCACGTTGCTTATAAAATTTACAATGGAATCCAGGTTGCTGCAGAAAATATGGCCAGGAGGCCATACATTAATTGGGCTGTCAAGAGAGTGACCCGATTTCTGCAGGTTCTATGGCCTAGATCACGGACAAACGTATTTGGTTCCAATGCAACTGGTATGTCCCTTCCGACAAGTGATGTTGACCTTGTCGTTTGTCTACCTCCAGTGAGAAACCTGGTAAATTTTATACCTTTTTACATAATTGTTTACTTGGCATCTCATTATTCAGACAGATTATCATTGTCTGTTTTAACATTTCCAATAAAAAAATCCAGGAACCTATTAAAGAAGCTGGAATACTGGAAGGTCGTAATGGGATTAAAGAAACATGTCTTCAGGTATATTGGCAATAAATGACGCCCTTTTTGCTGCCTACACTTTTGACTCTACATCAATTTGATGTCAATGTTGTTAAATGGAAGTATCGTGCCAGAATGGCATGGGGGTATTTGCTAGCTGCCATATTCAATTTGTGAAGGGAGGCTTGCTATTGCTAGGCTCAAGTGGCTTGTTTATATGGCATAATTTTGGCCCTCAGCATATTCTGCTACCTGGCATTGATTACTCAGTCTGTTGTGTGTTCACATCTACATTAATAGGATTAGTATAAAATTGAGTCGTGACACTTCCCATGAATATATGAAGTGCAGTGTAATGTAAAATAATCTGCTCTTGCCTGTTCATTTGTCTTGTTTTTTTCTCTTTCAAATTTTACAAACTGGTTTATTTTATTTGGAAAAAATAGAAATCACATGAGATGATTGAAAATAAACATATTGGTATGGTAGTAGTTGGTGGTTAGCACCTTTATGCTCCGGAATTCAGACATTAGAATGTTTTGCTTTTCCTCTCAATCTTCATGCACTGTGTGTCACAGATCTTGTGAATTGATCTTTCTGATTCGGTTTGGATGATATTTATTTGATCACATTTTAAAATAATTTCTTACTGTGTTGTTTATTATTCTTGGCTCACATTGACTTTTGGTTTCCATAGTTTCATCAATTTATAACTTTAGTCCCATTATTTAATTGCACTTTTAGTGCTCCAGTTTGTAAAAAATTAAGTAATTCTGGTCCATTTCTTATAGATGATCCAATATTTAGCAAAAAATGTTAACGTGCCTGTCAGTGATAATGATAGTTACTTTTTCTTGTAAAATATTAATGCAATGCTTAATAAGCTTTACATCTGTTATCACCGAAAACATAACATTTTGTCAGCAATCAGATGATATATTAATGTTGGACCATAATTGCTTAATTTTTGCAAACTGGAAGACCAAATGTACTATTTAATCTTATAAGTACCAAAATTACACATTGATTAAACTATTGTGATAAAAAGTGGATTTAAACCTTTATTGTTTCATCTTTCTTTATGATGAAACAATATAGAGATTTCTGCTTTCTAGTGTATATGTATATTTTAGCAATAGTAATACGGAGAATCAAAGATGTTCAGTATTACAGACAATTGATGCTATTATATTTATGTGCCAGCATGCAGCTAGGTATCTTGCCAATCAGGACTGGGTGAAAAATGATTCTCTGAAGACAGTGGAAAATACAGCTGTAATACCCGTCTTCTTTCTTAAGCTTTTAATTGTTAGTGTACTCTTTTTATTTCTGGCCTGGTAATATTCTGTATCTTTTTTCTATCAGATTCCTATTATTATGCTTGTGGTGGAAGTACCTCAGGATGTTATTACCTCCTCGGCTCCTATTATACAGTCATTAAATGAAAACCCACATCGTACTCCAGGTGAACATGGTAGCGATAATAATTCTGATACCATCCAGTTAGAAGATTTGGCTTCGCCAAAAGGCTCCCAAATGAAAATTGATGCTTTGAAATCGAAATCAGTTCGTCTGGACATCAGCTTTAAGACCCCTTCTCATACTGGACTCCAGACTACAGAAATGGTGATTCCCTAATGTCCATATGACTTTTAATTACATAAACTAATCTTGTTTCAGTGGTTATATTTGCATTTTTTCCTATTCTAGTTCAAAATCTTGAATTTTTTTTATTTATTTGGTCAATAATTGCTTTATTTTATTTTATTTCCTAAACCTCAATTAGGAAGTGTGAATACTTTCTTTGAAGTTAATTGACTCAAACATACTAGTTTGTTACACTTGGTTTTTTATTAAATTTTATTTTTTCATAAATTTATATATTAATCCCAAGAGGATACTTAGGGTAGGTGTTTAGGATTGCTCTGATACATAAGTAGAATGCAGAATTGGATTCCTACGAGTGAAGTGGTCCACTTATTTTAACCTTTTTAATGAGGAGAAATGTAACAAGTAGTGCAAAGAAGGTTGTTAGCATATTTATACAGGGTCTTATTGTATATCTTATGTTTCCTCCTGTACTTCCTCTCTAGAAGTTTTTTTTTTTCCAAATAATTCAGCTTGATATGACGCAATAAATTGGATGAAGAGCACCAGATCTGAATAAGTCCAATAGTATGAATTGTTGATATCCACTGGTCTATCAACAAAATCAACTTTTTTAGTGAATGAGTCGTGGTTCTATATTCAGCTTTGATAATATACTTGAGTTCAAATGTATCTTGTGGTTCTTTTATTTTGCCTCTTGTAGGTTAAGGAGTTGACAGAGCAATTTCCTGCTGCTACACCTCTTGCTCTGGTACTAAAACAATTTCTGGCTGATAGGAGCCTTGATCAATCCTACTCTGGTGGCTTAAGTTCCTACTGTTTGGTATGCATGATTACTTACTTCCTTACGGCCAATTTTCATTTCTCAATGAATTATCCGAGTCCCTTTTGTACTGTTGTAGCAAAAATTGGTGTAGCTTTTTATATAACCAATGAAGATTCTTGATTTTATTACATTCTCAGATCTATCAGCTACTGACATGATAAGTGTTTCATATAATCTTGTTCTCAGTAGTCTAGTGATGATGTGGTGGAAAAAAGTGAAAAAAAAAGAAGGTTTTTTACACGGTTTCTATAGGAATTGTTCTTTGGATTCATTTTCTTTTTGAAATCGTGGTGGATGTTGCGTAGGAAACAGTCTAACATATCTAATCGCCTTCATCTTAGACATGATTTGTTTTGGCAATTAAGCTTCTTGAAAAATTGTAGTCTAGATCCGCTAAAACCATATTTGTTTTAATTTTGCATGCAGGTCTTACTAATTATACGATTTCTTCAGCATGAGCATCATCTAGGCCGTCCAATCAACCAAGTAAACTCTAATCATTCTTGTTATTCAAGTCTGTATTTGTGGATAGACTTGGAGGACTAATAATATTTTTCTATCATCATCTGAACTATTCTGAAACTAGTGTAGAATAGAATGCCACAATTTAAATGGATTGAAAAATCATATTTTACTCTTTATTTTTCTTTTAATCAATGAGTATTTAGTATAAAAGAATCAAACTGGGCTATGGAGGGCTGCCATTCTTACTTCCTCAGCTCTTTTTTATTTCAGATATTTTACTGCTACTAAATAAACGTACATTTTTTGGCAGAATTATGGAAGCCTTCTGATGGATTTTCTCTACTTTTTTGGGTGAGAGCACTAGACAAATATATATTTATAATTGCTACTAGAGAGGACTTATATAATTGTACTTTTGTTAGAATTCAATTCAATGTATTTTTCTTTTAGGAATGTGTTTGATCCTCGCCAAATGCGGATATCAGTTCAGGGAAGTGGACTTTATATAAAGAGAGAAAGAGGTTGTAGGTAATGTATAGAAACCAAACTTTCTATCTACAGTGTGATTATCATTCCTTTTCCTATTGCCAAATGAAAATACCTTCTTTGCAGCATTGATCCAATTCACATAGATGATCCCCTTTTCCCAACTAATAATGTGGGGAGGAATTGCTTCCGAATTCATCAATGCATTAAGGTATTGATTACGAATAACTTTTTCATATTTCAGTTGTCATACCTGGCCTTGCTATGTCAGGACGAAAAGAGAAAGAAACCTATGACTGATATTATGCACAAGCTGTTGAACTAAATCTTTCATGTATTTTTTGGCAATAAAGCAGTTCATTGTGGCTTTATTAACCAATAAAGCTGTCTACAAATTTTTCTGCAATGATGTGGCTGAAAGGCCCGAGGATGACAAATGTACTTTGAATAACCACGTGGAATGTGTCAGTTTGTTATTTTCTTAGTCAAAATGTTTAAATGGTTCTTGAAAATTGTGTTTAATGGACAAATTTGGTTAAGGTTTGTGTCAAGCAAGCTTTGTAAATTTACTATACAAAATTAGCTTGTAAGATGATAATTGTTTAAGCTTTATGATCTCAATGTAAGTCATGTCTCTAGTTGATGTAAGCCCGAACACACCCTAAAAATTGTCTGTGGCCAGCCAAGGGTACAGCATAATCGACAGTAAAAGATTAAGTTGCAGTGTACCCACAAGGTGTGATAGAAATGGCAAGTAGCTTGGACCCATATAAGCATATGATACCCACAATTAAGGGGGCTTGTATTTGTTGGACTCTAGTGGTTACATTTATGATATTTTTCTGAGTGTTTTAACTTGATGAAGTTCGTAAAAATCATTGCATATTATTGGCAATTCATGGTTTCATCCATGAAGTTGATCCGATCACCTAATATTGAACTAATGTAAGATTCTGCAGATTATTTATGTTTGTGTTGATTGCGTTGGTTTTATTTAAGTTAGGGCTTTGATGAATTTGGCTTTGCTGGTAGTATTTCTCAAAAGTTATAATATTTGTGCAGGCATTTTCAGAAGCTTACTCTGTTCTTGAAAATGAACTCAAATTCCTAAGTAGTGATGGTGAGTCAAGTTCAAGGCCACCTTACAGACTGCTTCCAAAAATCATTCCAAGTCTTGATAAAGAACATGAAGACTGAAATGTTGTTTTGTCTAAAGGTATAGTTCAAATCACCAATAATCGGTGGCTATTACTAAAGTATTTTTAATTTGATTTTGCTTCATCTTAATCCAGATTTTGTGTACCTTCACTACAGTAGGGAAGTGTTCTCTTTATTCCCCTTAGCCAAAAATTTTGCCACTTGAATTTGGGAGAGGGAAATGAATGCTTTTTCAGTTAAGGAAAATTATTCATACACAACCAGTATTTCACTCATGTTTTATTTTATACTGGTAAATAGTGTTAAACATGTAATATTTGCTTTGAAAGCTAGTAATTTATACCCCATCGTTACTAGTGTGATAGCCTGGCAATACTAGATTAACCAAGTTTTGTACATTCTTAACTATTGTCAAGTGTGAAATTTTGGGAGTGTGTTGAGCCCTTTTTGGTTAACAATGTTGACCATGGACTTAGCTTCTCTGTAGTGCTGTCTCACAAAATAAGTATGCCTCCCACTTGCTGGCAGGGTGAATGAAAGGGCCCAGCCCCTTGTCTGACACTTTAGTTAGCAGTGGAAATTAGTCTAGCCCTTGTTTGACAGGCTACTGAGTAGCTTAATCACCAAAGCATACTAAGCCAATCAATGATATCATGTTATCTAACAGGTGTTGATTGAATTTATTTTATTTATAAATACTGTCGCAGCAATAACCTGCTTCATCTGCATCCATGTTCCTTGAATTATCCTTTGTTTTGCTAACCTTTCTTCACCAAATCCTAGCAAAAGAGACGATGTTAGATGTGTCAATGAAAAATATGGTCAGTCTCTGAAAGTTAAGTTCAAAAGTGTTTAAATGGATATTATTCTTAATAAATTTTAAGTACAAAGAACACATCTCAATATACAATAAATAATTACTAAAGTCAAATACTATAAGAATCGTCTGATTGGTTGAATGTGATTCTAGCATGACAATAGGTTAGTAAGAAGCTGATTCAAGTTGTTCATGAAAAATATATTTGACCTTCTCAGTTTCTAGATGAAATGCTAATGATTTATTTTAATGTTTTCCCTTCCAGTTTGTTATGTATAAACATTCCTTGTAGAATGTTATATTTAGATTGTGTGCATGTAGGTTCTCATAAATTAGAGTTGTTCTATGAATTGCTGTATTTAGTATGATTCTCACCTGAGTGTTTTACTTCCAAGTTATTTTTAGTTATGTATTTACCTATTAAATATGAATGTTTATAGTAAAATTTCTCTGTTAAGCAGGTTCCTGGCTGGTGCAGAATGCTTGCTGAAAAATGCTGTCATTCTCTGCTTACGCAGAGTACGCATGGAAGATGATCAGATAGCTGGCATGACAAATGGAAAATCTTGAACTTGAACAATGTAACATCTTTGTCATGCCTTGACTTGACATCCAAGCCCCGGTTATACCAACTTCCAAGAGATGGATTAAGGACTTTATCCTAGATATTATGGTACTGATTGAGGGTGGTTGATGGTCTGGTCTGCTTGATCATCTCGGTTGGTTTAAGGTCATAATGCTCAACCACTGACTGATTCAGCTGACTTCTCTCCGACATATTGTAAGATTGTATGCACATTTTTTTAATCGGAAGTAGTTTCTGCATCATTTACTTTTAAATATTTTTTCTTTTAATATTTAATATTTTCTTATAGTTGATTTGAGAAGGCAAAGATGGTAATTTGTTGCCCAAGAGACATCTTTGAGTTGTCTTTGTCGCCTGAAGAACTGTGAAGTCAGGCAAGTTTTTTCTGCCCCTGAATCTACCTGAACGCATTTATTTATTTTTGGTATCCTTTGATTGTTATTTTACCTTGTTATTGCTGATATAAGCATTTATACTCAAATCTGCTTCCAACATTTGATTTCTTTAGTATTTGTATACTTTCTTGGGAGTTATTTCGGAAGCCAAAGGGTCTTCACGTTAGTTTTTCTGTTTGATATTTGATATATTTTTTTCTTTTTTCTAAATATGCTAACATCAAAATAGTTTTTGGATATATTAGAAAACCCTCGTATCAAAATATTTAATAATCCATGAGATTAGGATATTCATTCTCTTGCAGCTGGTCGGAATAAAGATCTTATTATTGTCTTACTCTTGATTTATAAAAATGGTATCATCTTTATTTTATTTATTTTTGCTGCTTAGTATTCAAGATATACCAAGTCTTGGTGCAGTGGTAATGTTTCTTTTTTGCATGGTGATTATGGATCCACGTTGCGGAAACAGCCTATCATCTAATGGAGCAGAGAATTTGTACCTTTGAACCTGTTAGATCCTCAAATGGGTTGCGAGATCGGAAAGAAAGACGGGCTCAACAATTTCGCGTGGGTCAAAAGTTCCAAGGTTTACACCTGGAGAAAGACCAAGAGGAAAAGTGTTATTTACTGATTAGTGGACTGTGATGAATGTATGAGAAAAGTTAGGGGCGTGATGAGATGGAATCTTAGTGTCTCATTCTGTTAGATAAATCCGCAAATCTGCTCGTTGCTGGGGAAAAAGAAATCATTCTAGTTCACTGGTAATGTAATTTTCTGTTGTATAGTACATTACCCTACTTTTCGGATTGTCTACAAGGAGGAACATTGTTCATCTTGTTTTGCTTTGTTTTTCACTTCTAGCTTTCTATCGTTACAGGTTGTTTCTGCTGGATAAGCAGGATCGAGCATGGAAGCAACGGTGGAACAAGTTAGACGTACTTGATGGTTTCAGAAAATGTTGAGTAATAAACTGTGCTAGCTGCATCAAGTAATTGTTGTCTTGTTTGGTACGGATTGGAAATGGAGGAATAATTCATATTTTTCAAAGCTCCCAGAAGTTGGCAAAAGTAAGCAAATATTTCTTTAAAAATGAATTACCATTTGGTATAGTCCACTACGCCAATTACCCATTGTCCTTTGTTTCTCGTTGTGCCGATTAAATTGAGTTCAAGAAAGGTTTGAGGTTTAGACAGTAGAACCCAGAATAACTATAACTTGAGTTCTACACAAGGGATCTTTTAGGGTTGAAGAAAGGAATAGTGATTTGAGTCTTGCATACTAACTTTACTATTTCCTTTCATTTCATCACATGGCACCTACCCTGGTCTTTAATCTAGAGTGTTGATGATAGCTCTGTTGCCCCAATATTTCATTTCATAATCTGGAGTGTCCTATTCATACAGACAGTGCAAAAGTTTCAGTAGAAAAAGCACATCAAGCTGGAGTGAGTTAGTATCAAAGACAATTTTATATCGAAATGACCCTAACTGCATGAAACGAATATTCATTACATTTCTAATTTCTTGGAGATAGCATGCATATCTCTTCATAAGGAAGTCTCCTTATGAATGGTTTTAATTTTAAATTACCCAACTCAGTTAGGGTTTTCTAGAACTAAAGAACTTCAAAATGATGCTGTGATAATACGATTCAATTAGTTCATTACAGGGTATATCGTCATCAATTTCCCTTCATGAAGTATATGAGAAAAGGAAAATGCTATGACCATTTTGTTGTAGAAAAAGAATATTTATGTATTTTTTCTTGAAATTAATATGAAGTTTCCTTGATTAAAAATAATATTTAATTTGTAAAATTTTTTATTGTTTTTTGGGTAGTTAAAAATAAAGAAAAGCAAGCTTGAAGAATGAAGTTTAATTTGTTTATTGCAGTGGTGAGAAGAAAAATGTAATGAATGATAAATAAAAGGTTAAAATACCTTTTCGATCCCAATTTTCGTCAAGTTTTTTCAAACAAGTCCTAATTTTGGTTGTGTTCAAATAGGTCCCAATTTTTGTCAATTTTGTTCAATTGGGTCCTTTTTTGCTAAGACCGTTTAAATCATTAATGGCCATGAACAGTGACTGCCACGTGTCATTTTGTGGTTTTTTTGAATTTTTTTGAATTTTTTAAAAAACAATTTTAATTTTTTTAAATTTTTTTTTAAAATGTCCACGTGTCAATCCAGTAGCGTGTCACGTGTCAAAGTCAATGTTCTAAATTCAATTTGGTTCCTATATTTGTTATTTTTGTTCAATTAGGTCTCAATTTTTGTTAACATTAACCAATTTGGTCCCTCTCCAAATTAAAACTAAATTTAATTTTTATATTAAAATTCATATTTTTTATTAAATATCTTTATTTAATATATTAAAATTCACATTATTATAACTTTGATATAAAAATTAAATTTGGTCACATCTTCTATAGGGACCAAATTGGTTAATCTTAACAAAAATTAGGACCTAATTGAACAAAAATAACAAATATATGGACCAAATTGAATATAGAATATTACCTTTGACATGTGGCACACTACTAGATTGACACGTGGACATTTAAAAAATAATTCAAAAAAAATAAAATAAAATAAAATAAAAAATTCAAAAAAACCATAAAGTGACACGTGGCACACTCCTAGGTTGACACGTGTACATTTAAAAAAAAATTAAAAACATTTTTTTTAAAAAAATAAAAATAAAAAAATTCAAAAAAACCATGAAATGACATGTGGCAGTCACTGCTCATGGTCGTTAATGATTTAAACGGTGTTAACAAAAAAGGACCCAATTGAACATAATTGACGAAAATTGGGACCTATTTGAACACAACCAAAATTAGGACTTATTTGAAAAAACTTGACAAAAATTAGGATCAAAAGGGTATTTTAACGTTCGATATAGATTACTCAAATTTTGTCCTTTTATCTTTTTTATATTACACTATTTTGATAGTGGAACCTAGGAATAATTCTGATAATTATTGTAAGAAATGTAGTAAAAACATTTAATTTGTAAAAAAAAATACCTACTTTTACTTTTATTAGATATTCCTAAATTTTCTTAAAGTAAAGTGATAGTCGCGCCTTATTTTATTATGTAAATAGTGATTTGGTACACTAAATATTGACATTTTATTTCTACTTTAATAAAAGATAAATAATTTTAATACAAAAACTTTAATTTTTTTAGTATAGGTTGAACTTCGTTAATGATTGAAGTTGTTACATAAGTAGAATAAATCTACTAAATAAAGTATCACATAATTATCATATAAAAGAGCATATGACATGAGACATACATGTCTCATTCCATAACAACACATACATCTGAATCCCATTCAAGCATACATAATAAGCATGGTCACATATTGTGAGCATTGAAAGGTAATTAAAACAAGGTTTAATTATGCTTTTGTTCCCCATTTTAGAGTCAAAATCTCAAAATGGTACCCAAATTTTTAAAAGTCTCAAATTGGTTCACTTTTTGTTAAAACGTCTCAAGTTTGCCTTTTCTGTTATACCAAGGTTGACGCCGTTAGAGGGGGTACAACATGTCAGTTCCTCGATTTTTTGAATTGTTTTATTATTTTTTTTTTGAATTTTTATTATTTTTTTGAATTTTTTTGAATTTTTAAAAAAAATCAAAAAATTGTCACATGTCAAGCTGTCGTCGTGCCACATGGTAGTGACAGAGTGATGTGACAGTGACACGTGCCAGTATTATGCCAGATGTCATTTCCTTAGTCCCAATTTGGTCCCTTTATTTTAATTTGTCTCAATTTAGTCCCAATTTTTGTAAAAATTAGCAATTTTGTCCCTCTCCAAATTGAAACAAAAATTAATTTTATATAAATTTTATAGAAATATTTTTATTAAATTTGATATTTTTATTATATATTTTTAACATAGCTAAGTTTATTTAAAATTGTGTTTCACATTTAACTTTACTTAAAATTGTTTTCAAATTTTAAATTTATATGTTTTATTGTTACATGAACTAGTTAATTTATGAATTTTTTTCTATTAACATTATTTTCTATTAACAACTTTAAAACAATTTTAAATAAATTCAATGTAAAATATTAATTAAATGAACTTAATTTGGTTAAAAATATTTACTTGAAATATCAATTTTGATGGAAATATTTTGTACATTTATATAGAAATTAAATTTGATTTCAATCTGGAGAGGGACAAAATTACTAATTTTTACAAAAATTGAGACTAAATTGAGACAAATTAAAATAAAGGGACCAAATTGAGACTAAGGAAATGACACCTGGCATAATATTGACATGTGTCACTGTCATTGCCACATCACTCTGTTAGTGCCACATGGCACGACGACAGCTTGACACGTGACAATTTTTTTTTAAAAAAAATTCAAAAAAATAAAAAATAAAAAAAAAATTCACAAAATCGAGGAACTAACACGTCACACTCCCTCTAACGGCGTCAACCTTGACTTAACAGAAAGGGCAAACGTGAGACGTTTTAACAAAAAAGGGGACCAATTTGAGACTTTTAAAAATTTTGGTACCATTTTGAGATTTTGACTCCAAAATAGGGACCAAAGGCATAATTAAACCTTAAAACAAACATGGAACAACATCAGCCAGCACAAAACCTTATGTCCGAGATTTCGCCTAAGCTAAAGGTTCTTGTTCAGGCAAAAGGGTCCTTTCGCTCAAGCGAGCCCTTTTCGCCTAGACGAGAGCTCGACAGTGGTTACTACAAGGCTCCAGCGAGTCCTCGCTCTGGCGAAAGTGTCTCGCCTAAGCGAGATCACTTCTCACTCAAAAGACATTTAGTCGCCTAAGCGACAACTCAAGCTGGAACCAGGGGTGAGTCCATGCTACTCTCGTTATCCGCTTGGGCGAGATCAGCAAGTTTCTCACCTGTTAGCACCTGCAACACCTTGTTCAACTAGACACACACACACACACACACCATACAGTTTCATGCAATCAACAACCTCATTCAAGCACCAAAGTCATAAAATAGACCAGAAAATAGGCAGAATATCCTAAAAACGTAAATCCTAGCTTCCCTTATCTTAATAAAACTTAGCCAAATGAAACAGGACTCCAAGGAAGAGCATCACAGCTGAACAAATTAAGGAGCTGAAAATATTGACACCAGAATCAAAATAGGGTTACTAAGACGAACCCTAGGCAAGATCACAACAAAACAGCTAGAAAACGAAGGTTGAGAGATATGAGTTCAAGCGTACAAGGAAGATTCACTAACTCATGGAGGCAAAAATTGGTGCCCTAGTAGAGCTCTTGCAATACTACAAGGGAGGGGTTGAAAGTGTTTTCAAAAATGCGAAAAGTAAGAGCATTAGGGCTGAAAGGGGGTCTTGGGAATCCCAAAATGGACTGACTCTGAGTCCTCAAAAGTTCAGGTCAAACCCCTTCTTAGGCAAAAATAAATAAAAAAGGAGTCTCACATAAGTAATTGCATAAGTAAAATTTAGGATTTAGTAATTTACACTTAAGTTTAAAGTTTAATATATAATCAATGTTGAAGAAATATATTATTTTTATAAATTTAAGATCTCTAAAATTAATTATATGTCACTTGTATTTTTTTTATTAATTTTATTTCTAATGAGTATATATTTATGTCCTTAATTAATCTTTAACTTTTAATTTTTTAATTAGTTTTTGTGTTTAAAATGTTTTTTCAATAAATTTGAGACATAAAAATATATTAAAAATGATTTTTTAATTTAAGTTCATGAATGAACTAAGTTAAAAAAATCAAGCCAAATAAAAAGAAACATGAAAAAAAAATGAAAGAATGATTTTGCTGAAAAGCCAATTTGACAGGACACTAAAATAGGAAGAGGCAACAAAATTAGACTTATACTTTTGTTCTCCCTCTTTGCCCAAAAAAAACTTTAATATTACAGATTATAAGATAATTTGAAAAAATTATATTTACAAATATTTTATTTGATATTTTTAAATAATTATGTTATTTAATTATATCAGAAACGTATCTTTAATTATATGCATACCTGAATCCAACAATACTGACTAAAACCTTGACAGATATCGTCATAAGCTTAATAAAGTTTCAAAAACCAAATCTCATTTTCTAGTCTACCATCCATTATCTTTTAACTCTTTAGAACTGGTTGGGTAATCGAAATTTGCTCGGCGTAACATGAAGATCTATACACACGTGAATAACCGATGACTGATCCATAAAAAATGTCTTTTCAGCAGCCCAACAGCAAAATCTCTGACCGATATAAATCTCTTTTCAGTCCAACTGGAATATCGTTTCACCCAGAGTTGTGCACATTGCAGTGACTACATGGACTTTTGGGATATCCTAAAATTGCATTGACAGGCAAAATTCATACAATTCATATCCCAACAATGTATGTAAATATCTTTAAACCCCCGAAAATGAAAAAATTGAAGTGCGGGAGAGAATTGTTGAGTATTCTTTAGTCCTACCAAGCAATGGGAGCTACATATTCCGAAAATTTACAGAACCCTGTCGTTTAGTTTACAGCTGAACCATCTTGAGGAAATTTTACAGCTGTTGTTCACTTTCAGAACCCTCTCCACTTTGAGGGCTGACACTTGCACCTGCCTTAGTTTTTTTTACCTCAGTGGGACAGGCAACAGTTTTTGTTTCGTCTGAAAGATTTTCTATATCAACATGTTTTTTACTTTCTGATACTTGAGCTTTGGTATCTGATACTTGTGTCCGCATCAACTGGGGTTCACAACTTGGTCCAGTCATAAATGGGGGAGGCAATATCTCAGCAGCTACCACAAGCCCAGGTTTTGTTTCACGGGAAGGATTTTCCATCTCAACACGAGCTTTGATTTCTGATACTTGTGACTGCAACAACTGGGCTTCATAACTTGGTCCAGCCATAGATGTGGGTGCTGCCAGTATCTCAGCATCCACTGCCAGCTCAGTTTTTGTTTTGCCGGAAGAATCTTCAATCTCAACATGTGCCTGGATTTCTGGTGCCTGTGTCTGCAATAACTGGGGTTCAGAACTTGGTCCAGCCATAGTTGTGGATGCTGGTATCTTAGCACATGCTTTGATGTTTGATACTTGATTTTGCAACAACCGAGGTTTATAACTATGTCCATCCACAGATGTGTGTGTTGTAAATTGTTTAGATAGTACAGTCGTCAGGAGCTCAGCAAAAAGTACACTATTACCATCACCTCGTTGAACTTGATTATTAATTGCATCAGACACAGCCTGCTTGAGACAGGCTACCCTCCTCTTACGACAATACTTTACTTTACGGAAGTGAACAGACCCATTAATATGCGAGTAGTAATCATGTTTTGACAAATTGTGGACACGGCAAGCTTTACATGAAAAACCCCCTCCTTTAACTCTTTTTGCTTTTGACCTGGCATTGATGTCAGATCGGTTAAGTCTTCGAGGCCGCAAGAGCTTTCCAGACACAGCTCGCTTATCCTCCCTGCGCAAAATGTGCTTGTCTTTACTGGGCGAAATGTGCTTATCTTCTCTGCGCAAAATGTGGTCATCACGTCTGTGCCTTGGATTTGACAAATGGTTTCTCCCAGCCACATTACTCTTGTGAACAAATTGTGACTCAGATTTAACATCACACAAGTCATTTCTAACAGACACACTATTTGCGGGTTGCTTTGAACCATCATTAGTTCCCATGTATTTACCTCTTTTCTTCATGCTTTTCCCTTCAGGAGCTTCAGCTGGAACTTCAGAAATATTTTCTACATTACTGTGTAGCTGTATGCCCCTCGTGTTGTTATCATTCATAAACCCAGAGGCAATATCTTGTGTGGAGCATCTGTTTTTTTTAGACTTCAGAACTTTCTTAGGATGATCTTCTAAATTTAATTGAGAGACACGAACCTGGGCACTCTGTTTTCCATGTATCATTCGTACTAATTCTTCACATACCCTCTTATTCTTCAGATGTTTCTCATCATTCTTGTCTTGCTCCAACATTCGTGGCCTATGGTAGTCAACCTTACACTTTTCACTTAATGTCTTATCTGGTGGTTGCAATGGTGCTGGTGACACTAGAGCTGGTTTAGGTAGTGGTGTCTTCTCAGAGAATGATGACGAAGTTTGTGCCACTGAAGTAGCCTTGGAAATATCAGGTGGACTTGATGCATTAGAAATGACAGGTGCAGAAGATGGTATGTGTCTATCACCGTGCACTCTACCTCCGTATTCAGATGACCGGGTCTGTAAATAGTAATTCACAAATGACTTCAAACATATATAAAAAAGGGTGCAATACTGAGCAATGAAGGGGAAGATCTGAGGAAATTTATAAATATAGTTAACTCTATCTCACAATTTTTGTTTTAAATGCACATTGTTGCGGGCAACTATAAATACGACTACTGTTAATCCCTTCCGATACCAAATTAACAATCATTTGACATTTCAATAACCATTTCGGTAACCTCATGAGACAACAAAGCTAACCCCATTAGAAATTTCCAACAGAATCGAAAACACAGTCAACCACACATCACACATCAATAATCATATTGAAACAAAATTAATCATATCTTATCCTACACGACAGTTTCGACAAATGAGACAATTCAGATAATATGAAACCAGTCAAAAGCAGCAAAGCACGTTACACATCCATCCAGAAAACTAACTACGCACATTGAAATAAAAGTCCTAAATATAATAAACAAATCGACCCTACATTAGCAATGATAACAAGTGATTGTGATGTGAAAGTATGGAGAGACCTGATAGGTGTGACGCACATGACGATCATCGCGAATGGGAAGTCTGGACTCAAATTCCTTGTCCTGAAGCCTAGCAGACTTTGTAGAGGGAGGCACAATATCTCCTTTTACTTTTTCCTCTGTATCTTTTCTCATTGATGAAAAATGTTCGATGGCCTTTTGCCTCTTCGCCTCTCTCCTCAGGTAGGCATTTTGTCTCTTCCGCTGATTCTGCGTCCACAAACCCTCACTTTGGTGGGAGGGGTTAAGATCAGAAGCACTTTTGTCGCCAGCGATGGGTTGTTGTTCAGTTAGGGATTTGGCTTTGGGGGATGCATAGGAAACAGAATCAGCAACGGAGGGAGAAGACATGGCGGCGGAGACAGAGTGAGAGAGAGAGAGAGAGATTGTGGTGGTTGGAAGAGGATGATTGAGGTTTTATGTGTTGACGGCGAAAACCTTTTTGATATCTTGCAATCTCAAAACCTAATTTTGGTTCCTTCTTCCTCCTTTTACCAACCGAGGATTGGATTTTAGGTGGGAGTGACAGAGTCTCCTAGAGTCCTCAAATCTGGTGCGTTTTTTAATTTACTTTCCTGAATGGGTAAAAATTTTAATTATTATAATTTAATGGTTACAAAAGAGTAAATTAAATTCATGTTTTTTAATTATTATAATATAATTTGACATTAATTTAATTAGTCCATTGCTGAGATTTTTTTCCGTTGGGCCTAGAGGGTGAGATCTCTGCCCTTTTCTACGGGTTCTTCCACCCCACGTTTTTTTTTCTGCATCCCAAATTTTACTGTAATGCCCATAATAACCCTAAAGAATATATATATATATATATATATATATATATATATAAATTATTAAATTAAGGATTAAATATACATTGGTTCTTTATTTTTGTTGTTTTTATTTAATTTGGTTTCTATTTTTGTTTTATGTTCAATTAGATCTTCATTTTTGTCAAATTTTAGTCAATTTAGTTTTTTTCACTAACAGTATTTAAATAGTTAACACTTTTGAATAATACATGTCACGTGTCAGCTCCTGATTTTTTATACTTTTTTTAACTTTTTTTAATTTTTTTAATTTTAAAAAATTTATCTACGTGTCAAGTCACAAGTGTGTCATATGTCAATGCTAGTGTCATGTGTCAGCTTGTGGTTGTATTATTTTTTTTTGTTCAATTTAATTTCTATATTCGTTATTTTTATTTAATTTAGTCCCAAATTTTATTAAAATGGAACCATTTAATTTTTAAAATTGATACTATTATTAGTTATTTTTTGAATTCAATTATAAATTATAATATTTAATTATAAATTAAATATAATTCTTAGATTCAATTGTTAAATTGAATATAATTGTTTAAATATTATTAAAATATAATTATTAAAAATTTTAAAAAAATATATTAACATTTGTAAAATTGACATTTAAATCTAAAATATTTAATATTTTTATTCCATTTTAGATATTAAAATCTAAAATATTTTATATTTAAATGTTAATTTTACAAATATTAGTTTACTTTTCTAAAATATTTTGAATATTTAAAACATTTTTAAATATCAATTTTAAAAGTATTTTAGAATATAAATATTATAAAAAACATTTAATAATTATATTCTTATAATATTTTAAATAATTATATTCTATTTAGCAATTGAATATAAGAATTTTATTCAATTTATAATTAAGTTTAATAATTTATAATTGAATTTAAAAAATAATAAATTGAAATGTCAATTTTAGAAAAAATATTAATATAATTTGTATAAAAGATATTATAAATTTGAAATGAATAAAATTGATTTATTTTAACAAAAATTGGAACTAAATTAAACAAAAATGACAAATATAGGGACTAAATTGAACAAAAAAAAATAATACTATTACAAACTGACATGTGACACTGGCATTGACCCACGTGGCACAATTGTGACTTGACACGTGAAAATTTTTTTTAAAATTAAAAAAGGTTAAAAAAAATTATAAAAATTAAAAAAAATTAAAAAAAAAAAAATAGGAGCTGACACATGACATATACTGTTCAAAAACATTAACTATTTAATCACAATTAATTTAACGAAAATGAAAATCTAATTGAACACAAAAAGAAAATGGAGACCAAATTAAATAAAAAAAAATAGATACCAAATGTATATTTAAATTTTAAATTAATTAGAAAAGCAATAGTTACTTACCCATATGTATTTACTATCGTTGCTATATTTAGTTTTGCCAGCACCCCCAAGTCATTCTTGAAGCAGACTCCAACTTCTCTTCAGCATTCTTCTTCTTCCTTCAACAATGTTCTTCTTCACGGATTTCGTATTCAACGGATTTCATTTTTGGTTGAAACATAGAATTATGTATTTACTTTGTTTTTCTTCATTTACACAATTTTTTCGAGTTTTTCAATGAAAATCAGCCATATTTTATAATTATTTTTGATTTTTTGTCTATATATATCAAATTTTGAAATTCGATCGAGAAGTATCCTAGATTTGAAAATCCGATTAAGTGTACCGGATTCTAAAATTCAGTTAAGGATTGTACTGAATTTCAAAATTTGGTTGAGGAGTGTAACGAATTTTGAATTCTGGTTGAGAAGTGTACCAAATTTCAAAATCCTGTTGAGGAGTGAACCTGATTTTGAAATTCGATTGAGGGTTGTCCTGCATTTCAAAATTTGGTTTAAAATGTTCCAGATTTTGAAATTTGTTTTCTATTCTTCCATATTTCGAAACTCAGTAAAGAAATCTCCCGAATTTCAAAATCCAATATTTTTATTTTTAGGTTAATTATGTTTTTATTCCTAAACTATTCTGTTAACGATGTTAGTTTTTTTTTTTTCCGAAGCTAGCATAATGCCACGTCACGATTCTCTTTTGAGATACTTATGCAATGAGTGTTGAAGAGTATAAAGAGACTTGGTTCCAAAATCCAACTTATTCTTCTCCTTCACTTTCACGTTACCATTCGAACCAATCTCGTTAGCCAACGGAAGCACCATTAATGTATTTAACTCAATTTTTATATGCTTCAAATGTTAAAAATAAAAAAATTAGTTCTTTATTAAACTTTTTAGTGTTTCAAAATTATTATTATTATTATTATTATTATTATTATTATTAACTCAACCAAAGTACTATTTTCTTTCATTGAACTTTTAAAAAATCGGTCTAATTCTAAAACCATTTATTTACTCATTTCATTTATCTGCACTCTTTTACAATAATTTCATTTCTTGATCTAAAATCTAAATCCTTCATCATGATCACAGATTACTGGAATATCTTTCTCTTTTCTCAAAACCTTCTCATGCATAATTGCAATTTGTCAACATGAAGGAATGGTACATACAAGTAAGCTGCTGCACAATATGTTATCAACCCTTGCCAGACATCATCATAAAATTCACCACAGAAGCTAATGGAACACGGCAAACATTCTGAGATTAATCTTCATCAGAGAAAAAATCAACATCTTTGGGAGGACCCCTTTGAAGTTTTGCTTGTAATTCTAGATTTTTGGGCAGAACAAGTTCAGTACCCTGACCTGAAGTGGAGAAATATCTCTCCAGTACCATCTGGTACACAAAATATATATAATAAAGTCAATATACCAGAGATGTGTCTTTTACTGTGATTGCCATTTTAAAGCAGATAGAACATAATTTGATATCCCATGTTCATATAACTCTGTAAAAATATAATATATTGCTAAAAAAGCATCATATATAAGAATCACTTACCATGGCAGCAAAGGCATCAAGTTTCTTTTGTTGACTGGACTTACTCAAACCCCTGAAAGAGAAGTGTGTTAATTTCTCCAATAAAATACAAAATTCCCACACAAAATTTTGATTGACAACTTTCAAAAGGGATTTTTTAAATCTCATTTGACTTTCACATCCTATGACACTATTTTCACTATGTTGGAAGTCTCACGTCAACTAGAGATAAGATTAATTTGAGTTAAGCTTACAGTTCCACTTCTTAACAGTTTGATACCAACAACCTTTATCTCACATCCTTTAGCATGTCATTTCTCCAATCCCCCATTAGAACACAGTAGGGTCTCTTACTTAAATACACTAAAAAGGAGTTCAGAAGTTAAGCACATAATAGTTTCAATGGAATAAAAACCAAAAAGTCTCAATCTACATATAAAGAAGTTATAACATGTTTCTAATTGGAGACAGCATGCATATTTCTTCACAAGTAAGATCGTATGCACAGATGATGGTTTTAATTTCAGCCTACTAATTGAGTTTTTAACACCGAAGAACTTCAACATGGTGCTCTGTGAGAATGAGATTCCATAAGTATACACGGTTCTTTTCCCATCAATTTCCCTTCATGAAGCATGTCATAACTGTGTCCATAGACTACACTAAATGAATAGTGAATGAAAGACCCAGCAGGCAGTATAAATTTTATTTAAACTTTACACATTGGTTATATTGTGACAATGCACCCGATGCCAAATCATTGCCAATAATACCACATCACTTATGAAATTACTTACTATTTGTAATTTAATTCACACAAAAGAGAGAATTTCAAAGGATATAATACAATCAATAAAGAAGTTTGAAAACACTTACATGTTGACCATTCGATCCATGGCTTCTGTCGTTGTCCCATGTTCATCTTGTAGATATACTCTCCAACCCCTGAAGCAGAGTTGATATAAATAGAAATTAAACTGTAATATAAGTAATTAACAGTTCAATAAAATCCTATCAGGAGCCATCCAGAATTCCAAATATGTCATTCAAATTTATTAGTAATATAATGTCATAATTGTTATTTGCTAAGGTCAACCACTTAATATAATTCAACATTTGAGGCAATCTCATAACTCACGGTTCTGTTGGCTTAGCAGCTTCAAGAATGAAGATTATAACATATAAAGCTGAGTCCGATGCTATTGCTTTGATATTCTCATTATGGAATTCACGAATAAGGATAGAAGAATATAAATTGTCAAAGCTTCACTAAAATGGCTTACCTCTCGGCAGCTTGAACAGCAAGCCTTCCAGCAACACTTCGGACTTTGTTTGACTGAGGTGTTTCCTTGCCATCAGCAGATTTTGGAAGCCCAATTATAAACTCATCAACCTCCTACAGTTTCAAAATCATGTCGATTTGAATGTTATGTACCTTCAGAGATAAATATCCAATTCTTTACTAGAACAAGAGAAAAAAAGATGAATTCAGACCTCTTGTTCAGCAATGTTAATAATCTGAACCTCAAGCTTCTGTCCTCGCAGTTCCAACACCTAAATCAACTGCAGGCTTGTCAGAATTGATGGCTGATGAAACACAAATAACATTCTTCATAATTGCAGTAGAAGTAATGACCAAATATTAATGTTATAACAGTTAACTGCAACATTTTCTTATCAATTATAGCAATATGTGCTCCAATGGTAAATTTTATGCTTTAGCATGTTTTCTGTTCTTATAAATGCCTGGATTTTGGTTTTAGTCCGTCAATGATTTAGGTTTAGACCACCAATTTCATCCTTGAAGGATTACTTTCTCTTCTAAGTGGTCCCTAATGTTAAAAAAGCTTAAATAGTTGTAAGATATATACAGAATCATGTTAAGTAGTCCCCCAAATATTAAAAGACACTTCTAATAGTAATTAGTCTCTATACTTTATTAAAATGCATCAATTTAAGAACAAAGATGATGAATATACAACACTTTAAGGATACCTGAAATAGTTTTATTACTTTAAAGACTATTAAGGAAAGATGATACTACTCCAAGTATCACTGACAAAATCATATATTCTGCTAAATGCTGATGTGTTACTCAATCAGTTAAGAATTCATTTGGCATGTCATGTCACTACTATATAACGCTAGCTGACATTTCAACATGACTCCCTACGATAAAAAAAAAATGACTCCCCACAAACCAAACACTTACTAAGAAAATCTATAATATAGGGAGAAACAAAGGACTCATTCCATCCAAATTCAATCCCAACAACTGGAAAAGATGATTACAAAAATGGACAAACAACCCAAAACACAGTAAAAATTACATCTTTAATTCAGCCAAATCTCACAGAAAGAGGAAACTTTTAAAAGTAGAAGAATAAAAGAGAAATTGTTACGGTTAAGGGGCGAATGGAGAAGCCTTTGCTTAGGGCAAGGCCAGTGCGAGCCAATCCCAAGTCAAGCCCAAGGCTGAAACCTCCTCTCCATTGCGGTTCTCTCTTCCTCCGAAGTGCGTTTGGGGGAAGTTCATCCAAAGTTAGAGCATTTACTGTGCAGTAACTATAAGCATACCCATTTTTACAATTCACAAAAGATGGGATTTTTCTAACATTGAAAGGGGAACAGGAGAAAAACAGTTTCTGGGGTGGTAGATGCAACACTTGCTGCGTCAACATTATTGCAACTGAAGACTGAAAGAGTTTCAAAGACACCAGAGAGAGGATAATGTATATTGAAAGATTACATAAGTTGGTAATTCTAAAATTTACCCTAATATTCCCTAAACTTAGGTTTATATTGAAATTGACATTTCTAATTCTTTTTATTGTGTGTTGTATTCATAAGTAGTCAATTAAAATATTTTTATGAAATATTCATAATAGATTAATTATAAATATACTATAATCTTGTTTGTAATTTACTTTGACTAACATCTATGTAACTATTATGTGGTATTATATTTTAATATTTATGTAATTATAGTTTGTCATTTATTAATAGGTATTGTGTGGAAAAATATGTGTTAAATTATCATTAAATTTCAATAATATTTTTTTTATAAAAGTGTTATTTAATTAATATTTGAATAAATATAAAAACAAATAGATATGTTTATTTTGCCGTACCTATAAAAATAAAAACAAATTTTAAGATAAATAATCAATTTAATATGATATATAGTGACATATTTCGTATTTTTAATACAGAATTATAATGTTAATAAAATTTACCATATTTCATTAATATATGATAACATTCAATTTGTAGTATTATTTTTTTTAATGAAGTTATTTTGTTATTACCATGTTGAGTATTTGTAGTTAAAAAAAGATAGTGTAAAATTTTTAAAATTTTTAAACCAAAAGAAAAAAAAAAGAAAAACAAAGGTGGTGTTTTATGTTAGTGTAGTAGGTATTTTTCTTTATTTTTGTTAGCGCACTAGTATTACGAAAATGATATTCGAACAAAATTTTTTGACTCGTTTTTTACAATACTGACATGGCAAGGTAATTTTAAATTTTTTATTGCAAATGCTTTAATGAGACGAGCCGTTACATGTGCGGGAATATTTCTTAGGCAAAGTGAGAGAGAGAGAGAGAGAGAGCGAAATACAGAGAGAGAAGGAAGTGTTGGAGATAGAGAGAAGGAACTGCTGCAAAGGGAGAAGCATTGCAGCCCTTTGTATGGGTAACAGGAGACAACGGCCACCTGAAGTGCTCGACGACAACCATTTGATAGTCCACAGCGGAGGCCACTTCCACTATTGCCATTCAATATCATTCATCGAGACCGTTGCATTGTGAGTTTGTTGTGATTTTCCAGCGGTCTGTGTGGGTTTGTGAAGACTACGGCGACCTGCTGTCGTCGATGGGAAGGATTTCATCATCTACAGCGTTGCATTGTAAGTTTGTTGTGCTTCCATTACACATTTCCCTAGCGTCTTTGATGATGATGAGTGGTTTTTTTTTTTTGGTAAAGTTTAAGCTTTGGTGCGAAAAAGTTGTTTTTTTCGTTTTTTATGGAAGTTTGAAAAACTGATTTGGTGGTCTTATTGTCACTGTTTTGTGCATTTATAGTGGCCATTGGTGTAGTTCACTTTTGTGTGTTGTAGAGTTGTGGCTCTTTGCAATATTTGAAGAAAGCAAATTTGGGGATTTTCGTATTTGGGTGCTTGCAGTGGTCTCAATTAATTTGAGCGGAGTGTGATATTTTGGTAAAGTTATTTGTTTTGTTGAGTAAAAACATATTGTAGATCCCCTGATTCTTTGTAATGGGTGCCCACGTGAAGGACATAGGTGTTGTTGAAGTTCTGCTGAATATTAATTTGGAACTCTGTTGTACATTTATATGTTGACAATTTTTATAAATCAACAACTGAAATGTAGAAATTGCAATAATACTCACCACATTTTAATGCTTGAGTCCTCACTTATTTAAGCTTTGACGTAATTTATAATTTTGAAAGACCAAAAGCACCCACGTTAGTCAATATTCAATGTTCAGGTTATGGAAATTGTATGATGTAAAATGTGTGTAAGTGAATGCATTGTGTGATCACAAAACCATGTTGAATTTTTTTTAAAAGATGCAATTGCAGTCCAAAATTTACAACACTAGTCACATAATAATTCTTAACTCCCAACTTACTGATGAGTTGAGGATTTTGACAATTTTCAAGCAACATAAGCACGAACTATGGTGGATATGCAGTGTTTCGGTTATTGAAATTGTATGAAGAACAATGTGTGTTATGATATTTTAATTTTTTAACCACCTGCAAGAGCAATTAGGAATTTGCAACACTCTTCCCCACATATTAATGGTTGACTCCCCACTTACGGGTTGAGTTGAGGATTTTTGACAATTGTCAAGTAAGACAAGCACCGACGTTAGTAAATGGAAATTGAATGATGGAAAATTTGTTAAAGTGAGTTAATTATGTGATCCCAATACCATATTAAAATATTTTTTTAAGATGCAAATGTAGTCCAGAATTTACAACAGCACTCTCCATATATTGAAGCTTGACTCCCCAGTTACGGATGAGTTCAGCATTTTGGCAACTGTCAAGTAAGACAAGCACCCACATCAATGAATGGAAATTGGATGATGGAAAATTTCTTAAAGTGGGTGAATTGTGTGACCTCAATATCATATTTAACTTACTTTTAAAAAAATCTGCAACCACGAAACATAATGTCCTACTTAACTTCCCACATATTAAAGCTTGACTCCCCACTTAAGTATGACTTGAGTATTTTGGCAATTGTCAAGTAAAAAAGCACCCACGTCAATGAATGAAAATTGGATGATGGAAAATTTGTTTAAGTCGGTGAATTGTGTGATCCTAATATGATATTTAAATTAGTTTTATAAAAATCTGCAACCTCAAAACATAATGTTCAACTTAACTCCCTACATATTAATTCCTAACTCCCCACTTAACTATGACTTGAGTATTTTGACAATTGTCAAGTAAGAAAGCACACACGTCAGTGAATGAAAATTGGATGATTGAAAATTTGTTTAAGTGGGTGAATTGTGTGATCCCAATATGATATTTAAATTAGTTTTATAAAAATCTGCAACCTCGAAACATAATGTTCAACTTAACTCCCCACATATTAAAGTTTGACTCCCCACTTACGTATAATTTGAGTATTTTGTCAATTGTGAAGTAAGAAAGCACCCACGTAGTGAATGGAAATTGGATGATGAAAAATTTGTTTAAATCGGTGAATTGTGTGATCCCAATACGATATTTAAATTAGTTTTATAAAAACCTGCAACCTCGAAATTTAATGTTTAACTTAACTCCCCACAACTTAAATGGACATTGTATGGTGCAAAATTTGTATAAGTGACTGCATTCTGTTATCACAAAACCATATTTCAGCTCTTGTAAAATCTGCAACTTCGCTCCACAATTTGTAACTTGGCTCCCCACATATGTAGTCTTTACTCCTTACTTACGGATTACATGACAAATATAACAATTTGAAACTGTCACAAACACTCAGTTTACTCAACAACCTATTTAAATATGAAATGACATACAATAGCAATAAACAAACTTTTGCATGTTCAAATTTCAGGTCCTCTGTTCCAAAAACTAAAACAGACAAAATAAGGGTTTTTTGAGGAACACCTTTCGACGAATACGTAGGGGGGAATAGGTGTAATGGACTCACAACAACGGTTCAATGCTACGGTGGGGATGATGCGATGGTTGTCATCGAGGACTTTCGGTAGCCGCTGTCTCCACTAACCTACACACATGGGTGCAATTCTTCACACTTTCCAGCACTTCTCAGTGTATGTATGCAATGCTTCACTTCTCTCTCTCTCTCTGCAATGGTTCTTCCTTTCCACCACTTTCTAGCAACTCGTTCTCTCTCTCTCTCTCCCTCTCTCTCCCTCTCTCTCTTTCTCTTTCTCTCTCTCTCTCTCCACCACTTTGTTCTCTCTCTTTCTCTCTCTGTCTTTCACTTTGCCTAACCAATGATCCCGCACGTGTAACATTTCCTTTCATTAAAGCAATTACAATAAAAAAATTTAAAAATCCCTTGCCACGTCAATATTGTAAAAATCGAGTCCAAAAAATTTGTTCAAATATCATTTCGGCTAGTATTATGGTACGTTGCAATTCTAGTTATGCTTCGGTGACTACAATAAAAGGTTACTTCAACTTGATAACATATAAATCATTTCATCTTGGTAGGATGACAACTTTATTCACAGTATTTTTAAACTTATATTCGTATCAAAATGACACACTTTTAATTTAGAGTATTTTTTTAAGCTGAATTTGTGTCATTCTAACAAGATTTCTATAGAAACTAAACAAAAGTTTCGTTATGAAATTGTGTCAAGATAACATAATTTTAATTTAGAGTAGCTTTAAAGTTGAACTCAGTGTTATTCTAACACAATTTTCATAAAAACTAAACTAAAATTGTGTCATCCTAATATGATTTCAGTTTAAAATGTATTGATTTAAAATTGTGTAACGTAAATGAAAGAAAAATAACAAGAAATAAAGAAAATAAATCACTTAAGAATAACTTATGAATTTGAAGAAAAAATTAAATCTTTTAAATGAAATGTGAACAAAGAAAAAAGGAAAAAAAATAAAAGAACTACAAGGACTTTTATTTATTTACTTTTGTAATAGCGATGTTATTTTACAATAACTCGTTAGATATATGAAATTCCATCTTATTAATTTAACACATTTATATTTGAATTCTAAATTTTAAAACATTCGTCATAGATAAATTGTTACCTCTCGTAGTCAATGATCTATATGTTACCTTATGAAAATAAGCAATAGTTCTTAAAAGGATTGGTATGGACAAATAAAATTTATACCTTAGCTAAACTTAAAAAGTATTGCTATTCCCCTCTCCATCTTCATGTGCATGACTCACTCTGAAGCAAGTAGCCTCTCTTTTCAGATAAACTAAACACACATTGTGGACCTTAGAGTGATGAGGGATCTTCACACTCAAGTTTTTTATTTCACTCTGGATGAGACTTTTTATCATATTATTTTTAAGCCACTCACACTAAACAAACAAGATTTCTTCCATTTTTCTTGTTAAACATTATTTCGTATAAAAACATGTTAAAATTCTAGAATCTCTTATTATCATATAAATTAAATTCACTGCGATTTTCTATAAAAATAAAGTTACTGTTTTTTTGTTAACCAAAAGATTAAGGGCTCCACCGAATAGATGTCCTACGGTGCATGGTGATGGCGAGAGATGAAATAAATTACGCATACAGAAAAGAGAGAGAAATAAAAGAAAATAAAAATAAAAATAAAAATAAAAATAAAAATAAAGTAAAAAGTAAAAATTTCATAAAGCCTACTCTTGTTCAGGGAGTATGAGCGTGATAGTAAATGCTATATTTTACTACTGCAATATTGAGGCCAAATCAAAATCATAGTAAAAATTACATTTACAAAGTAATGTGAGTACTTCACCATCCTCCACTGTTCTTTCATTCCCTAGCCATGCATTTCTGTTTCTTTTATGATTCAGGTTTTAAAACCTCTTTTGCAAATACAAAATCTATAGAATGTAGTACGTTTCGACACACATTTTTACAACTAATTTTAGAAAAGAAACAAAAATATGTTTTAACAAATTTTTTCATAAACTACCATGTAAAAAATTGTAATCTATATAACAAAGTACAAAAATTATATTTTTTATAAATTAATTTAAACTTAAAAAAAAACCATTATCAATCTTTTCTCTATCATAAAACTCCAGACAAACCCTCAAACACAAATCTCTTAGGCTAAAATACATAACTTATGCATAAATTACAATGTAAAAGTTATCTTATTGACATTCTCCATAAATATCTATAATTTTTTTTCATAAATTAAAGGTATGCATGAACTAATTTGTAAATCCTTTATATTAACTTCTTTACAAATTAAATTTAGCTTATACATTAACTAATAACAAAATTACTTAATCTTTTCTTCAAATTATTTTTTAAGTGCATATAGCAAAATTTTCAAATAAGTCCCTCGGATTTCTTAAATGTTAAACAGCATTATCCTTACGTATTCACGTTCACTGATCCGTTCCAGACTTTGATCACTCAAAGGTAATTTTCGCATTGCAGTAACATAAAACAAAGGATTTCTAGTACCTCCCAACATCCATATGAGCAAATTCCTACAATATTCAAATCTACCTCTGAGAGAAAAGAAAATCCCAACAACAGTTATATAACCACCCTTTCGGGAAGAAAAAAAGTGGAAAATTAAGAGAAAGATTGAACCATCTTTGGCCTACTAAGAGGTGGGAGATTCACATTCTGAAATTGGCTGTGGGTGTCGCAACAGAAATATACTGGGGGAATTTTACACCGATTGTTTAGTTTCAGAACCACCACCTTCAATTTGGGTGCTGACACTTGAGCCTTGCTGAGCTTTTGACTCCAGTGATGGATCAGGTAACACCTCAGTTTTTGTTTCCCCAGAAGGATTTTCCAAATTAACATGTGGTGTGATTTCTGATACTTGTGTCTGCAACAACTGGGGTTCATAACTTGGTCCAGCCATAGATATGGGTCCAGGCATCTGAGCAGCAGTGACACCTGTCACTTGGGATGCTGCTGTAACTTGTGCTTGAGATAGTACAGTCATCAGGAGCTGAGCCAAAAGTACCTGTGGATCATTATCACCTTGTTGTACTTGAGCATTAATAGCATTAGACAGAGCATTGATGTCAGGAGGGTAAAGGGCTTGAAGCCCCAAGAGTGCTCCAGACAGAGCTGGCTGCTGGCCTACTCCAGATGAAGCTTGGGGATCATGAGCACGCCTTAGTTTCGATAAGTGCTTTTTCCCAGTCACATGACTCTGGTAAACAACTTGTGACTCACATTTAACGTCACACAACTCACATCTAAAAGACATGGTTTGTGCAGGTTCCACAGGCTTTAAACCATCATTGGTTCTCATGTATTTACCCCCTTTTCCTCCTCCTTTCTTCTTCCGCTTTATTCCTCGGCCTCTTGTGGCGGCAGAGTTATCCGTGTTTTTTGCCTCAGGTGCTTCAGAAGCCTCGGAAATGTTTCCTACATTATTCTGCTGCTGAGTTTCGTCCTCGTGATTATTATTAACTATAACCCTCGAGCCCAAATTTTCTGCTGGGGATCCATTATTCTCAGACTCCTGAACTTGCTTAGGTTGATCTGTCAAATTCAATTGAGAGGTAGGAATTTGCGCATTCTGTTGTCCATTTAGAGCATTGCGCCTTTGCAGTTCTTCATGCACCCTCATATTCTTCTGATGTTTCTTCCCATTCTTGTGTTGCTCCAAGATTTCTGGAGTATTGCACTCAACCTTACAAATTTCACAGCATACCTTACGTGGTGCTGGTGGTTGCACTCGAGCTTGTTTAGGTAATTGTGTTGGCACAGAGACTGATGATGAAGGGTCTATCGCTGAACCAGTCCCAGCAGCTGCAGGTGCACCTGCCGCATGAGAAATAGCAGCACCAGAAGAATGAGATGGCGCGTGTCTACCACCCCCCACACCATGGCCCCTACCATGGCCCCGACCACGACCAGCCCCTCTAAATGGTCTACCACCCCGGCCACCCCTACCTCTGTATTGAGATGGTCCAGTCTGTAAAGAAGAGAATTCACATATGAATTCAAGAATATATTGATATGGTTACAGTAATCAGGTACGAATGAACGAGAAATTTGAGAGTATATTATTAGAATGACAAGATGTGCACACAAAAGATACAAAAAGAGAAATGTGGTAATGTTCCGATAGAGAAATGTCAAAGGAAACAGTTATAAAATTGAAATCTGTCAATATTTGATTCAACATTTTCATAATTACCTTTGAAGATTTCATCTCCAAACAAAATAGCATTATTATAAGATGAATATAGAAAATCATACTTGTTGATAAGCCATTGTGACATGTAATTCCCTCATTATGGTTTAGATAACACCATGAATGGCTCACAGATAATTTGTTAACTTTCTAACCAACAAAATACACCCACCCTTTCACCAGGGACTTGGCTCAATTCATGCCTATCTCTATGAGCCTCAAGATACTGTTGATCTAGCAATCCTTGATAAGTTGTCAATTTATGGTCCTGAAAATATCATCAACGCTTTCCTAAGTCTGAAACTGAAAAGAAACATCCTCTGACAAAAGAAACCAAACCATATCAAATAAAAGTTATGTTCAATGAATAACAAAAAGAGACAAGTTTCTAGTTCTAAACTGTGAGGCACTGATTATTACTTTGAAAGGCCAAACAGTTAAGAAGAGAAACAAAATTATCTGATGCCCACATCAGCTCTAAAGCAACCAGCAAAGACCCACCAGCATTAGGCCTTATTGTGACTTCAAAGATATGATATGAGCCACAATAGATTGTGCTTATATTATGTAACTCCTGTCTTTATCTGGTCACTCTAGGGTGTTGTGGCCAAGTTTGCAGAATTCTCAACACCTTCTGAAGGTTTTAAATGAAAAGCTGAGGATATAATACCTAATCCAGTAACGACCTTTTGTCCAGAGAAGTTCCCAAAAGAAGCTGAGGAAGCACCGCACGCTATTTGCTCTAAAAGCATAAGAAAATGTTTAAAAAATAAGTGTTGCAAAATCTTCAATCGGCCTTCTCCCTTTACTTCTTGAAATGTTATTTTCCCCTTTTTGTCAGGAAATTAAGATACAGACATGTTGATGTAGCAGAGAATGTGTTGAATCGAGTCAAGGAGGAATAAACCATACTATATGGCTTAACTTTGGCTGAATCGATCTTATGTCATCTTGTTTCAGTTACACCGAAGCAACTTACAAGAGCTAAATAAAAGCCCAAATTGATTGGCATAGAATATAATACAACAGTTCAAGATGTCACCGGAGCAATATTATATACAAAGCCTTTGCTGTGTGTAAAATATCCTATGCCAAAGCCTTTATCAGAAACAATGACGTGGAAACCCATATATTTGTTGGTTCTACTGATCTTCTTTAGTGGAAGAGATACAACCAAAAAGGAACAGGATGACCACTACTTTAAATGTTATAATACAAGTTACAAATAAAAACCAGAAAAAATTAAAGAAGTTCATGATTAATAATATCACAGTTTACAGAATGACCATCAATCTAGAATCAATAAGAACAAAGTAATTAACCAAAAATGAAAGACGATGGAGAAATTGATATAAAAAGAACATAACAAAATAAATAAAAAAAGAAAAATGTGAACTTATGAAGTCCGAGGAGGAAATAAAAACAGAATACATGGGAAACAGAAGTGTCTTATAAAGTGTGAAAGAACAGAGGTAACCTTTTGTGGAATATTTTACCCCAACAACACTATATGTTCTAGGGCTAAAAATTGTGTTTTCAAAGGCTGTCATGGTAGTGCTGCTACTGCAGCTGCACCAGCCTTAATTCCAAACCACTTCACTGTTTGAATCCCGTAGCAGTTGCTGGGTGCATTGCATGACACTCCACTATATCACACCATCGACTAATATGCATAAGAAAATAGTTTTGATTAAGCCTAATGACATTAATTGATCCGTGAGAACCAATGGATATTAATTGAGTTAGGGGTAGTTAAGACAGCTATTGGCAGTCTATGATGTCAATTGTGGCCAATCATGGACAGTGATCACAGAATTTGAAGCTATACGGCTCCAAAGAGGGTAGCATCGCAAGTTTGAAAGCAGTTGTGATTTTGAACCAACTTGTGCCTCTCCAAGTACGAGTTTTTTGCCACCTGCACCATCATCTGACAAACTCAGTGACCTATGCAAAACACATGTATATGTCACTTGCTTTGTGGCCAAATTGAAGGCTTCTTCCAAATTAGGCCAAAGCTGCACCTTAGGAAAACAGCCGACAAGCAGATGTCACTGTCTTTTTACTTAACCACCAGAGCCTTTGCTGTATTCTTCCTTCTTTTCTTTGTGAAATCAATATATTTGCCTCTTTTTGTTTTGGTAGTTTAGTTTTTCTAGGCCTTTCTGTAAACAATTGGGGACAAACAGTTATCCCATGAGAATTTTGTGGGTCATGCATCCCACCTTTTAGTCAAATTTAAGAGCCAGAGTGGCAGGGCATAACCCACCCTCACGCTCAACAAATCATTATCTTTTAAGATGGCAAACACCAATACACGGTTTAAATCAACCAAAAAACCCTACTCAGTTTAAAAAACCAATCAACAATCGCAATTTCATTTGCAATGTCCAAAGGTCTTTGAGGCTTCACTGACAGCAATGCGAACACAATTGTGGAGGCAATTTTGACAGCAAACTGTTGTCAGAAGACCACATTTGTTCGCAATCTCCCATAATATCAAGGAACACAGAAGAATCACGACCACAATGGTGGCTGCAATTTCCATGACAACCTTTGCCTCAATGACCACAAAAAAATCACAAACACGTCCACAAAAACTTGCTAATCACAGGTTGACAAACCCCATTCCATTTCTAACTATCAAACATATCACAAACTCACTATACACAGCCAATCCCACTGTAATAAACTCTTTTACAGAGTTAGTTTAGGACTTTTATAGTTGTTGTTTAACAGAAATTGATAAACTGTTATATCCCAAACTTACAATTTGAGGATTAGATGGTGTATATAAACACCTCCAGGGGAACTTGAAGGGGATTATTCAATCAAAAACATATATTCAGTTTATTAGCGTGTGTACCTATGTGTGTGATAGGGAGTTTTGGAGAGAATCTATGTTTGGAGATTAGAGCTCTGTGTGTGCAGGCAGTGCAGGGGTTGAAGTACTTGTTAGTAGAGAGAAAGAAGTGAGTTGGTGAGAGTAATAAAGAATATAAAAGATTATCACATTGGTATCAATTTAGCTAGGTGACGAAGAATTCTTATGAGCTCTTTGATCTTAAAGAATCAGTGAGGCAATTTTTAGAAATGGTAAAAAAGTCAATTGCAGACCCCACGGCAATAGTTGGAGCTTTCAAGATGACAAAAAAACCATAAAAGATGATGAGATGAAGGCTGAATTTGTAGAGATGGCTGTTGAGTTTCAACGTTGCTAATGAAAATGTAAAGTTCTTGACCAGAAAAAAAGTGTGGATGATTCAGGCAGACCTCCCCGGTACTATCCTTAGAGCTTCAACTTTCTTGTGGTTCACAATTTGTTTAAGGACCGTTTTTTATTTTTTGCAATATGAAAACTCAAGAAATCAGTGGAACATTCTCCTTACCGAGGGAGAAGTGGAGGAATTAGCACCCATTGCCATTGGTCATGATATTGACAACTGTGTCTACTTGCTTTGAGTTTCCTTTTAGAAAAAATTATCACACCCACCCACAATTCCAATTAGGTCACGATCCATTAACATAATTTTCTCCATAAAAATTTCACAAGCAAGCTAAGCACATGAAAACTAAACAGAACAAATGAATTTAACCATAACGTGATGAAGAATTGGAAGGGTTAAAGGAAAAAATTACCGGGGCGGACTCCGGAACGGTGGGGTTGACTCCGGGAGGGTGAAGAGGAGCGGGTTCGGATTGGAATTGAAACTGGCCTTGATGTGTGTTGGGAAAATAAGCGTATTGGGAATTGTATGCGTAGTATTGTTGATAGGCATAGGATTGATCGTAGGGTTGGATTTGGATCTGAGAAGGGTCGTAGCCATAGGAATGTTGTTGTTGCTGCTGCTGGTAGTTGTAGCCCGAATAATCCATCTCTGCAACACGCAATTTGGTCTGAGTTTCGTGATGATGATGAAGAAGAGATAAAATCAACGGACACAGGTGCTGCGTGTTCTATTCTACCTTATCGAACGCAGGGTTGGGTAGTCGTTTTGCTTGCTTTCAACACCGACCCATAATAACATTGAATTAACGGCTTAATTAAATTTTAGTTACTTCAAAAAATAAATTTGAGTATTTATAGTTTTGTTTTTATTAAAAAAGATTGTTATACGTTTAAAATATTTAATATTTTTATTTAAAAATTAGTTTCCAATTTATTTGTAAATTTGTTTCTTTCTTTTAATTTTTTCTCACGCAATTTTTAAACATTGAGTTGATTGATAAATTGGTAAAGATTTGAGAGAAAATATGTAGGTTGAGATCCCGAAGTTAAAAATAAAAAGACAAAAGCAACAATCATTTCAACTCTTGAGAGAAAAATTAAAGAACAAAATACTTAATGAAATAAAACATATGTTTAGCATTCATCAAAATTAATAAAGACTTAACTAAAAACACTATAAGGTACTTAAAATTTAAATAAATGTTAATCAACTAAATTTGTAATTTTTAAGTATTTAATTTACCAGATAGTTTTACATTATTAATAAAAAGAATATTGTCATGATATTTTTAAAATAATCATTATAGAAATTAATACATCTATTTTATATAATAACTTTTTACTAGAGTAGTGTAAAGTTGTTTTATCATCATATTTTCTATCTCCTCGAATTATAATTGATTATTGCTATATCCCATAAATCAAAATGGCAATACATTTAAGAAATTATGTACTCTCGTAATGTTTAACAGAAGGAAAAGAAACTTAAAAGAAATAAGATATAATACAAAAAGAATAACAAGATAATAGATTCTAAGAAGGTTTAGTTTGAGATAAAATGTAAAAAAGAAAATAAAAACTTTTTTTTATTTAACAAAAAAGTCATTTATAATATTGGTAAGACTGAATTGAATATAACATAAAATATAAGGATAAACAAAATTTAATGTTGAAAATAAATTTACATGTTTCTTAACTTTGCATACCATCACTAGTGCAAAAATTAATTTTTACCTCGCCTTATATGTCTCGGTTGTCCAGGAACCGAAGCATAAAATGGCGCGGTGGCATTTTTGCAATTTCAGACAACTTTTATGCCTCGGTTTAGCCTAACCCGAAGCAAAAGAGAGATATATGCTTCGGTTCGCCAAAAACCGGTGCCAAAAGAGGCTCATATGCTTCGATTACACAGACCCGAAGCCAAAAATCCACTAGCTGTTACCTCTTTGGCCTCTGGTGGGTCTGAATCGGTGCCAAATAGGGCTATATGCCTCGGTTCAATTAATAACTGAGGCCATATGGTTTAATTAGGGCACCAAATTCGCGAGCCCCCTTTCTCTTCTTCTTCCCCGTGCCCCCTATCTGCAACAATACCCTTTCTCTTCTCCCTCTGGCATGGCTGTTCCATGGCTCGTTGACGTTGTTGTTGCAGGTTGTGTGTCGCGGCGCAATGAAGCTATGCGTGAGCGTTAATGATGCAGATCAGTGTTGGAGCGTTGCGGAGAATGCATCTTGCTCTCGCTGCTGCAATGGAGGTGTTGGTCGCAGTTGCAGATTTGCGCAGCGTTGAGGATCGTTCGAATCTGGCTCGCGTGCAGGCAGTGGATCTGTGTTGATGGTGAACGTTGCAGGTGTTGCCTTGGTGGTTGCAGGTCCAGACAGTGTTGTTGCTGTTGCGGAACGCAGGTTGTTGTTGCGGTGCCGGAACTCGCGGTCACGGTGGTGCTGCTGAGCGTGACGTAGTGGCTTCCATGGAGGTTGGTCGTGGTTATGGTTCGTTGCAGGTGGCGCGGTGGCTGACAGCGAACATATGCAGATCTGGTTCGCTCATGGCGAGGAAGATGGTGGTGGTTGCTGCATTTCGTCGGCGACGCGTTACGGAACACTATGGCTCCGGTTCATTTAGAATCGGGGCATAAAAGGAACTTTATGGCTTCGGGTAACGACTGAGGCCAAAAGGGATGCCTTTAGGTCTCGTCCCAATATGCCTCGGTTCCAGATCCGAGACAAAATGAGAAAAATAACCGGAGCAAAAAGTCATTACTGCACTAATGCATATTTAAGAATATGTGTAAAATTCACGAGATACTATGTCAACTATTGAGGGAAAAAAAAGATAGATATAAAAAAAAATACATTTCAAATAGTGTAATTCATTTTTGTGTTATAACATTGGTTACAAGTTATACATGTAGGAATAAGTTATAACCAACTAACTACTTTACGATAAAACTAACAAGAGAGATAAAGTTCGTGTAAAGTAAACTACACATAAGACTAATACAAAATAGAAATAAGGATAATACTAACTAATTTGAAATAAGATTTATTTTAACTATTGATACTAACTAAAGATAAAACTAATATTAATTCATTTATAATAAGATTTATTTTTATATGAGATAAGGCTAATATTTCCCAAAGATAAGGAATGAACATCGTTGATGTTTAGCTTAGAAATAAAATGAAAAATTTCAAAAGTTAAGGCTTTTGCATAGCGATCAACAAGTTGTTATGGTGAAATAATAGGCAAAAACTCAGTCAAGTCGAAAAGCAATTTATCACGAATCATGATAATTTTAATATAAGTGATTCTCTCATGGAAGATAATGTTTGTTCCGATGTGAATAGCAAATATATTGTCACAAAAATAACGAGGCAAATTTAGGAGAAATACCAAATTCATGAAGCAAATATATGAATCATGGAATCTCACAAGTGACACTAGCAAAAGCACGATACCTAAACTCAGAAGAACTTCATGAAATTATGGTTGGGCCTTAGATTTCAAGGATATAAGAGAAGAATAAAGGTAGACAAAGAACCTAGTTATGGATTTTGTATCAATACAACCAACCCAATCAGAATCATTGAAACTTTTAAGTTGAAGTTCATTGGTAAAGGGAAAGAAAATTCCCAATCTCAGAGCAACTTTAAAGTACCGAAGATTATGGTAAAGAGTTGTATAATGATCTATAGGAGGATGAGAAATGAACTGAATCAAGTGTTGAACAATATAAAAATAATATCGGGTTCAATATTGTTAAGACATATCAACCCGTCAATCAAGAATCTAATTGAAGATAGTTGTAAGTTAGAAAGCAAAGACCTAGAAGATTGATGCAATCTAGTGTAATAATTAGAAGGAGTAAAACATGTTTAGAATCCATCATGTTAGTGTGAGAGAAGATCAAAAGCATATTTTCTTTGACAATTATTGGTAACAAAAGTTTCACAAGCAACCTTAAATATGAGGAAATATCTTATATCACTGAGATCTTTTATCTTAAAGTGTCATAATAAATTTTTAATGTGAGAAATTACAAATAGAATATTTCCACTAAGAACAATATCATCAACATTAAACAATAAGGTAGTGAAGGAAGTCCTATTTTTCAAAGTAAAGAGAGAATACTTAGAAGAGGATTGTTTGAACCCGTGAGTTAGAAGAAAGGTGGATAATCGAGAATACCATTGACAACTAGCATGTTTCAACCTATAAAAAGATCGGTGTAACTTACAAACATGACTAGATTTAATAGATTGCACACATGAAGGCATGACAATACACACCTCTTCTTTGAGATCATTATGAAGAAAAGCATTATTGACATCAAGTTGTTTGAGGAACCACTTATCCGAAACAACTAATGCTAAAAAAAGCCTAATGTGGTAATTTTGGCTATTAGAGAAAATGTATCTAAGTAGACCTATCCTTCAATTTGAGTATAACTTTTAGCAATCAAGTGAGCCTTATACCGTTCAATAGAAGCATTTGAATGATGTTTGATCTTGTATACCCATTTGCACCCAATAACCACTACAAAATTTTTTTTATTCAGTGGGGGTTAATTTCTAAAGGTTATAAAAATCTCCGCTATTTAACATTAATGAATATGATTATGTTGGATTGTTTAAGTACCGAAGTTACCGAGGGTTTCAACAGTTTCTTGAAGAGGTCCGTAAATTATTTTACACTTTTGAATTTCCATCAATTTTGTCACTCTTTCCCTCCAGTGTTTTTCACTCATTGCTCACTTAACGTTTTCCCCCACATTTCCAAAGTTGGGATTCTCATTTTTGTTATCGTTCTGAAAACTCTTTCATCAAATCGATGTTCTGAATGCTCGATTTGGATTCATCAAATCGATGTTCATCTCTGTCATCTTTGTCTTCGCTCGTCGACCATTTTTTGTCAGTTGGTGCTCTTCGATCAATGCCCGTTGGTAGACGTTCAGTCAATCTCGCATTTCATCTGATATCGTAAGTTAAACAAAAAAATTGATTTAGGGTTTTCATCGTTTTGAAGAAGTGAGCTACGATTCTAATTTGTGTCTTCGAAAGCGGCGATGGGAGTTTGTGAGTAATCCTCACGAGGCACTCTTCCTCTCTCTCAACCCACTTCGGTCTCTCGCTCACTCTTTGCAATCAATGTTGTTTTGTTTTTCTATTTCAATTTTGCGAATAACAATGTTGTAATATCAACAAGTGAAGTGGCTTTGCCAAGGTAGAAAGTGATGCTAGGTGAAGTGGCTTTGTACAGACAACGTTGAGAGAGATTTTTTCTTGCATATACTTGGATTGAGTGATGATTTCTTAACTAAATTAGGTGTTGCTAGAGAAAGTGTTAATGATACAACTGGTGTTGCGTAATATATTTGTATATCTTATGTGACTTTAGATTTTTCTAAAGTAGAGAATAATTTTGTTTTCTATTTTCCTTAATGTGCCGTAAGATTAGATAATAACTTCAAATGGCCTACATGATGGTGGTGCAATTGCAAGCATTCAAGCTGCACAAATCTATGGATTTAATAATGTACTTTGAATTTCTCACAAAGTATTAGGGAAACTTTGTGAAATAAGAAAGCATGACCTTGAAACCAGAAAAAATGAATTGCATATTCTAGAGGAAATATAGTTGTTGACTAAGCAATATGTACTTCAACTTATACTGGCAACCTATGGCCATTTTAAATTGTCTCCATCTCTGTGTTTCCCCAAATAAACTAGACACTTTCTTTTCTCTAATTATTTCAATGTGTTGAACAATAGTTCCCCTAAAAGGTTATGTTGTTGTTAGCTAGAACCCCAAGAACGGTGTTTTGTACCTCTAAGAGTAATAAATGCAAGACAAAAATATGTGAACCAATCGCAAGAGCTGGAGTTGCTTTTTGTTGGCCTTTCCCTATAAATTGTTGATGATTGGTATGTGAACTTTAATGTTAATTAATGCACTTTCTATGGGATGGATTTTTTAATTTTACCTTATGACTGTTAAACTAATCATTATTCAGACAATGCAACTTACTACTAATTTTTATTATGGTGCTCTTTCCTCGCTCACTCTCTTGTTGTGTGTGTTTGTTGCAGTTGCTCTTGCATGCAATTCATACATTCAAGGCCAATGTTGTCTTGGTTTTAGGTCAGGTGTGTGCCTTGTATATTTATTTTAATTAATATTTTTAAAACAAAGTTATTGAAGAGGGTATTATCACAAAAAAAAAACTGAAAAAAATGGAGGATTTAAATAGTTGCAAATAAAAGAGGTTTTAAACCTCCATAAAATAAGTCACGAATAGGAGAGGTTAAAACCCTCCACAGAAAAACCTCTGTAATATAACTCAGATACCAAGGGTTGTCTAAAACCTCCACAAATAGTTTGTGGTAACTCTAATTGTGGAGGTTTTAAAAACCCCTCACAAATTAATTTGCAAAGGGTAAAAAACCTCGCAAATTGAAAAAACAAAACCTTCGTAGAATAACATTTTTTTTGTAATGAACATGTTTATTCAAAGGTAAATACGTAAACAAATACATGTGATTTGTTTCTATAGCATAAATTTCATCATTTATAGCTCAAACCTACGAATCATATTTACAATTCTCAACATTAGACAAAGGCCCAAATTGAGAAAAAGCATTAAGAATAAATATGTGACAACGTGAAAAAACTTTGTTATATTAAATCATAAAAGAAATAGGATGTTTAGTACTTAGAGGACTAATCATGGTAGTTGATGCAAAGTTGGTACAATAATCATTGTATTTAGGATGTCTAGTTTGGATTCTGTTAGATTCTAAGGGAATGTTTAGAAGAAATAGGTTTAGTTTGAGGAGAGGAAGGGATTAGGGAAGGAGAATCAACATGTGAAGAAAAAGATTTTCAATTATGAGTAGTGATGGAAGGGTGACCAAGGATGGTAGGATTAATAATGTTGATAGTGGAGAAGGGAAAACAAATCTCTTAAAAAATAACATTTTGAGAGACTTCAATGGTTTATGTATGAAGATTGTACAAAATGTAACCTTTATTATGAGACTTGAACCTTAAAAATACGCAAGGTAATCTCTATTATTTGTTAGTATTAAGAGTAAAGGTGTAATGAAGGCACCCGAACACCCAAACTACAATAGCATAATATAATTGAAAATAAGGTTTTTGATATGTGAACATGTCAAAAAAAGGTGTAAGAATAATGTTTATTAAGGTAGTAGCATGAAATAAAGCATAAAACCAATAATGATGGAAATGTTAGACTGAAATAGAAGAGATGGAGTCATGTTAAGTAAATGTTTATGCTTCCTTTCAACAATGTCATTATGTTGAGGGTTTTAGCACATGAGATTGACGTATAATATCAACAGATTGAAAGAAATGACTTATGTTATATTCAATACCATTATTTGGTCCAATAATTTTAACTTTTGTATCAAATTGTCTTTCAACAAAATTAACAAATCCTTATAAAAGAGTGATGACGTCCTAGTTCGGGATCAATCACACCAACAAGTGTACTAGTTCGGCTGTAGTACCAAGTGTCGTATCCACACGATTTGATCAAATTCTTGTCAAATACTCGTGATATATTTAGGATTTATGAAAATAGATGTTTGTTTGTAAAGTAATAGAAATCTAGAACTAAGAATCAAAATAAATATGTGACAGATAAAATAAAGTGTGTTGGGATTATATTTCACAATTATGTTCTTATGCACAATTACTATTTCATTGAATTATTAATGTTAACTCATTGTTCCTAGTTGTACACTAATGTAATCCTAGGCTCATGATTGGTTCATTAAGATCTAAAGACATTCAAACTTAGTGTGATGTCTCACCCTTAACGAATGAACTCTTTGCATTAAGATTGAGACTATTTACACCAACTAAGTCATACAAGGACATGTCTGCCTCCTAACAACCTTAGATGATTCAATTGAATCTATAAGATGAATTAACTTTCACCTAACTCAATTTATCTATGTGACATATGATTGACTAGTTCCTCATACATGAAACATGAATTGAATCACTAACACATGAAGAATAATTGAATAAAACAGTAAAATAACACCATTACATAAGTTCAAACGAGCTACATCCAATCCAAACACTTGGAAGTTCAGCCACTCATGATGATTCTAACAATTGATCCTAGGAGAAGTTGCACCTTCCTCATGTCTCCTCTAACTTAAGATTTTACAAGAAAAATGGAAGAGAGAGGCTCTAGAGAGAGAAATTAAATGTACAATGGAGTTCTAAATTCGTTTCTATATGGAAAACAAGGGGGGCATTGCCCCTTAATTTATAGAAAATTAGGGGTTGGTTGAAGCTTCAATCATTGTGGTTAAACTAATGAGGTTTCCTTCCATTGAGGGTTTCCTTGTAGCTTAGATGTTGGTTATGTCGTTTGTTCACAAAGCTTTCTTCAATGGTGGGTTTCCTCCATGGTTGAGCTCCAAAACTTGGTGCTTGAGGTTACTTCATGGTGAAGTTTTCTTCGTATGGCTTAAGCACCATATCTCCTACTTGAACTGTGGAGGAAAAAATTGAATCTTATAAAAATCGCCTTATAGTTGCCTAAGCTTGATTCTATAGCTTAAGATATTATGCTATGTTTCTTCATATACTGTAGAAATTCATCAAAATATATATTAATTTGCCACACATGATTATTTCCAAATGCTTTTAGGAAATTTTAGATAAAAGGAAGTAAAATCCTCAAGATATTCAATGAAATTAAACTAGATATTTGCTAAAATGCATTTGTTAAATAGGTAAAATGAGCACATATCAAAGAGATATTGCCTTAGCTTTAAAGACATTGGGAAAACCCAAACAAATATAGTATTATCATTGATAATAGTGAGAAAATATTTATGACCATGTATAGATGTATTCAAGCAAGGGCCCAAAATATCAACATGTATTAAGATAAAAGGAAAAATAGATTGAAAATTTTTAATTGGATTTCTGTTGTTTAGCATTATGATAAATCACAAAAAATATCTGTAGCTAAACTTGAAGTGAGATAATGATATTTCTTGGCCAGCATTCTTTCATTGGATAAATATCCTAATCTACAATGTCATATATCAATGAAACTTTATTACAAGAATTGACATAATTGGAATGATTCAATATAACAAAAGATGCATTATTAGGAAGGCTAGAGGTTGGCTTGAATTTGTACATACCAACTTCAATATTAATTATATCAATCATCCTCTTGGTGGAGATGTGCTACATGAAGCACTTGTTACCCACAAACAATAATTGATAATTCATGGAATTATTTAATTTGGAAATAGAGATAAAAATGAATTTGAAAAGAACGTCACTCAGAACAACAAACTCTTAAATGTGTATGATTCCATAATATTTAGCAATCAATTGCTCTCCATCTGGGAGGCTAACAATGATGGGTAAAATTTTTCTTTATTCATTATATAACTCGAAAAAGGATGCACTATGGTTAATAGCCCCTGAGTCAAGAAGCTAGGTATTGAAATTAATATCATTATTTAGGGTACAAACAATAGGTAAAATATTCTTACAAAAAATATTGATTTTAGGACCAATACCAAATTGATTAAAATGGGCACTTTGTGTAGAGGAAAAACATCCTGTAGTGGATGTCTATTATAGTAAACTCATTATAGTTTGATATTGTCATGAAGTTAATTTCAATTCTGAATTTCGTGCTTCTTGATAATTTGGTTGTTGAATATTCATTAGTTGTTGTTTATGTACAAATGATGTTAATGTTATAGCTTAGTGTATTGTAAAAACGATGTCCTAATCGATATCCATGTTTCTTAAAGCATTCCACCTAAGTGTGGCCTATAATTCCACAATAATTACATACCTTCCTCTTTTTGTCAAGATGTGAACCTCATTACCATGAGAAGTTTGACCCATTCTCCCTTTATTCGATGATAAACTATTTGATAACCACTATTTTTCCAATAATCTTCAACAACATGTCCATTTTATCCATAATAACTACAAGATTTCTTGAATAAGAAGCACTAACAACTTTAAGTTGACTCTAGTACCATATTAAGAAGTGAACTTTAAACTTAACTCAACCCTACAAAATTGGCTTGTAAGGTGAGATTTGCACCCCCTTATATACTGTAAAATGTCCTTACATCTAGTTGATGTAAGATCTCCAACACACCTCTCGCATCACAACATGTACATGTCAAGCGTGAGAATGGTTATTTGTGGGTGGCTTAATAACAACCCAAAAGCGAGTGACACAATATACCTAATAAACAACAAATCTTAGTAGAATAAGATCTAAATGGATCTGATATAATGTAACATTTATGGTATATCATATTCAAAGACTGAAAAAGAAACAAAGGATATATTAGACGAAAAAGAATATTGTATAAATAGTATTACTCACTCTCATATGCTAGCACGATTACATGTTATATATATAGGAATTAATTATAATAGACTAACTAGATTAATAATAAAGATAAGGCTAATGATAAATATAAATAATGCTAATAAGTAGTTTAAATAATTTATAAGTGTTGATTATATTTAAATTATGATTAAAGATTTAATATAATTAAAAAGTGTGTGTATAATATGTATAGAAAAATTTTAGAGAAAAAGGAAGTATGATAAATAAAAATAGTCATTAAGTAGTATTGAAAAGGAGAATACAACATACTTAAGATGCTTAAGATGGATTGGAAAATAAATAAGATCAAGAAGAAGAGAATGTGAGAATCATAAATAATAAGGGTGTCTATTACTCCAAAACAAAAGAAATCGGAAAAAGGAATCTCTTCCTCCTGTTAGGTTTTACAGAGGGGTTTCACCGGGGAGAACAACACCGGAACCCTTATCTGGGACCCTTGCCAGGAAGACTTTCGATACTAGGACCATATTGGTACTGCACTCGTCTGAGCCGGTATTAACCATCGGCTCTGATACCACTTGTTAGGTTTTACAGAGGGGTTTCACCAGGGAGAACAACACCAATGAGATCTGAGCCTAACCACATAAGACACTGATACCACTCTCAACCCAAAACCTTAAGGCAATGGGTTTATGGGTCTTGATTCTTATATAGTGCTCTACTTTCTCATTTCTGGTCAATGTGGGACTTAGACTCACACTTGGATTCCTAACAACCAACTTTTTTTCCTTTACCTCATTCTCCTAAAATTCTCTTCTTTTACTCTCAACTTTCCTTTTAAATTTCACATTTTGAGCTAGCTAAGGGTGAGAATTTTGTATATAGTAATCCTTTTTCCCTATTTTTCTATGTTTCACTTCTTCGCTTTGAGAGATATCCGTGAAAAGTTTTGTAGAATAGTAGGATATTTAAGTTAAGGTTTAACTTTTAAGTATTTTGATTATTTGAATTGAAAATTTGATGTGATCTAATGATTCTTTAGACATTTAAACTTCTTTATCTTCAACCCTTAAGTTCCTTAACAAATAAGGAGCTTGAAATTTTAATTTGTATGGGATGTCATGTGAATTTATATGACATTGTGATTAAGTAAATAATGTGAAAAAAAATATCATGATATGCTTGATTGAAATTTAGTGGATCACAATGGTGTTGAAAGGTAATCATAATAATAATGTATAATTTTTAATGTGTTTTGGATGTCCATTCATTGTATTTGCTTGGCATAAGACAAATTATTCAAAAATAAGTAGGAAAGTGATCATGTGTGAACTAATTATATTAAAGTAAAGTTACATGTATTATATCTTTGAAATAAAATTTTACAAATTCAAATTTTTACTTGATAGATATAGAATTGAACTTAATTATAAGGTGAAAGTTTATTATTGTATTCGATTTGTTAGAACAAGTATTGAAATTCATAAGATACTGAGATCGATTTATGTGTTATGTTTCAAAATAAATACTCAATTTTAATTTTTAGAGTTCTTGTTCTATTCATGAAAATTAGACCATTCCACCATAAATGTTTTAAAACAAAGACACGGTTTTGATGTTTCAAAAATACTATAACATGGTTATTTAGAGACAAAAAGAGAGAGAAAGAGTCAAGTCAAGTATAAAGGAGGCAAAAATAAAAAAAAATGGAAATAAACAAAAGGTTTATACAAATCTTTGGAGTTAAAAAATGTGGTGGTCTTGTGCAGATATTTTACTTGTACAAGTGGTTCTACAAGTGTGGTTTCATGTGGTGAATTAAAACTTATTAAGTCAAATTATTTTAGTTTTGAAAATAATAGTATTAGCTAACTCAACTAATTTGAAGTTGAGATTTTAATTTTGCATTTATAACTTAAGTGAGGTTATCCTCACTATTTTGAGATAGAGACAAGAGTAAGACTTTTATCATTGGAACTTGGAGATGACAAAAATATTTGTGTCCACAAGTATCTGCAGATAAAATCTGACATGGATAATTGGTATCCGCAAATATTTCTTACTCGCGGGTATTTTAATACACGTTTATCAACGGGTCAAGTGTAGGTATCATATTATCTGTACCTGCCAGTACCCGTTACCCGTAAAAAATTTAAATTTAAATTAAATATATGTTTTATCAAGTTAAATTTAATTAAAATTTAATTTTAATTTATATTTTATTAGATTAAACTAAATTAAATTTATATTTTATTTTACATTATTTTTTGTAATTTTGTTTAAATTTAATTTAAAAAATTTATAAAATATGTTTTTTTAAATATTTGTAGTTATCCACGTGTACCTGTGGGTTTTAAAATACCAACGGGTACCCGCATGGGTAGCGGGACGAGTAGCAGGTGGATATTTTTGTTGCGGGTCGGATTACGGGTAGGCATTATATGTGTCCAATCCGATCTGTTGCCATTCCTATTGGAACTCCATACTCAAGTGACCAACTATCATTCAAGCATTGAGTTGCATTACTTAAGTAACAACTTGTCATTCAAGCAAGGAGATACTTGAGAGAAACCTCAATTTTATAAAGAATAATGCTCAAGCTAGAGTTCATTGTTCAAATGATATCCCTTGTGTTGAAGTCCTAGATTTGTTTATTTTAAATGACTTAAAAAATGCGTTAATGGTTACATGTTTTTTTTTTTTATATATGTTATAAAAGTATAGTTGTGTGTACTTGATGAATTGAAATGTGTTTGGAAAATGTTTGGGATGAAGTATATGGTAGAATTGTATGAAAGATAGTAACCTCAATGGTAATCTGGTAATCTGACTTAGTTTACGTGTGGTGTGAGTACCAAGTTCTGTGATCATTAAATGAATAAGATATTTAGGATTTACTAATAATTTGAACTCCTTTTGACTAAAGAAGCATAATAAAATTAGTGTCATGCACAAAACACAAAGAGTGTTTTTTCCCACTAGAATAGAAAAGAGATATGAGGAATACACAAAACTTTATATTGATTTGATTCTACTTTAACCTACATCTAGTCAATCCAACTAACCTTATTTTTCACTAAAATTGTGAATTATCAAATTATAAGAACTCTTATATAACTAGAACAAGAAGTACAAATCACTCGTTGAAACATCATTCAAGAAGATTTACAAAGCTATTAGTTCAGATTAAAAAAGAAAAAGAAAAAATATGGCGTGAACCGTGACAAATTTATAATGAAAGACCTGTTATGATCACCCCTATTGATGAATCTTCAGCAATTATTCTTCTTACCATGATGTAATGTATAAATACTTTCAGAATATCTCGTTTGAAGATTAACAAAATTCTCTTTTCGAAAATTACAAATTGTGTTAAAGAAAGAAAGAAAGTTTTCCTTTTAAAAGAATTTGAAGTTATCGACCAAAATAACTTATTATTATCAATGATAATTAATTAATTTTTTCATCATATAACCCATAAATAATTTTAAAATAGTTTAATCATTATTTCCAGAAGGTTGAGTTTTTCGAAAAATCTTAGTATAATCAATTATATATTAAGATAATCAATTATAGTGGAAACATGTGAAAACAATTTTTATACAAATATAATCAATTAACACTTTACATAAAATGCAAAACATGAGAAACCAAATTTTTAAAACATATAATCAATTATTAGTGAAAACTAACTTTGCCCTAATTACAAACAATCGATTATATGTTCATTAAACATGAAAAAACAATTTTTGTTGAAATTTTTTTCAAACAATGAATGACTGAAAATAGAACTAAAAGGAACATGAATTGATTTAAAAAAAATGACTTTAAGAGATTATAATTTTTTTTCTTAAAACTATTATTTATGATGGTAATTGAGTGTATCAATCAATGATTAACAAAAATAATCCAAAATAATACGAGAAAGATGAAAAAGAAAGACATGCAAGATTTTATACTAGTTTGAATCTACATCTAATTAATTCATGCAACCTTAGTTGAATCTTCCACTACCAATATTGAATTAACTAATTACATGTACTCGTTATGTAACTAAATCAAAAAATACAAATCACTTATTGAAACACTCTTCAAGAAGGTTTAAAAATATAATGAAAATATTCTATTACCTATAGCAAACACACCAAACACTAGCACAAAGTTATTAATATAGAAAAATATCACTTGAAATGTGACAAATTTACAATCAAAAGGTATATAGTGTAATCACCCTTTTTCTATGAATCTCAAGCAGTTCTTTCTCAAATAATATTAATGTGTAATACGTTGAGAAAACTCTTCTTTAGAAAGCCATTAAGTTCTTTTCACAAATATTGAAGAATGTTCTTATGAAAAAAAAACTTAAATGGTTTTTCTTTTTAAAGCAGTTTGAAAGAGTTTTATGTAACAAGATAATATAATTGATAATAATGAAACATAGTCGATTATTATGTTTCTCGTATAATCTAATAATTATTTTAAACCATGTTAATAAATTATTCATAGTTGATTATTTCTGAGGACAAATATTTTAGATTTGACTAACATAATCAATTATTCACTAGTCATAATCGATTATCCGTGAGAACAAACATTTTAGATTTAGCTAACATACTCAATTCATAATTGATTATCTATGAAACTATGTGAAATATAAGAATGGTATAGCTTTAGATAATCAATGATAAACTTAGCATAATCAATTATTTTGTTTAAAAAGATTGAAAACCAATTTTTAAATGCAAATGCTCAAGAGCATCTTAAACACTATTCTTGCTTTACATTTGATAATACAAAGATAATGGACAACACAAAGAGGAACCATCAACAAAAATGTGTATTCATAATCAAAATTACCTAAAGAGCTAATTCAATCAATTAATTTGTCCAAAATAAGGAAGGATAAATTTTAATATAATATTGATAATTGATCTTTATCCACTAAAATGCCCATAACTTTAATTCTACATGTTTTGAGGTGAACTAAAGTCCATTAGTTTAGATTAAATAAGTTATAATTTTCAAGAAGATCATTTTTTTAATATTTGATGTAAAATCATCCTTAAAAATGTCATAATTATTTTATAATGATATATATTCGTCAACATTCCTCCCAAATTGTTATGTCTAAAGCAGAACTTGTGAATGGAACTCTCATTTATTTCTCTTCAATGCGTCGTTCAACACTACAAAAAAATTATTATTTAGTGAGAATTATTTTGCGGAGGTTATAAAAACCCTCCACAAAGTAACATTATTTAAGATGACTCCTTTGAGTTGTCTAAAAGCTAGGAAAAGTGGGGATTTTAATTGTTTTCTGAAGAGGTTTGTGACCTCGACAAATTATAATACATTTTTCATCCTCCCTCATCTTTTTGGCCTTTCCCTCCCAGGTTTTATAGTCACTCTACGTTTTCCCCTAATTCCCAAACCTAAGCATGACTTCATCCCCAATTCGTTTTTGTTTTCGACTTCAAACATGGCGTTCTTAAAGCATGATTGATCTCGTCATCGGCATTCTCCAAATCTCGTCATCTTCGTCATCACTCGTGGGCTGGTGCTCGTCGGCCATTGGTCGTCAGGCAATGCTCGTTAGCCAATGCTTTGTCATCGCTTGTGTTTGCAATGCTCACAGTCCATCACATTCTTAAGGGCCTTCAAGGTACAAAATGTATTGGTGTGAGTGTGAGTTGGATAATGTTGTTGGATTTTGAGGGGTTTTTTAACTTGAACATTGATTTGTTTGGATTTGATTTTGAGGGGTTTTCCTTATTTTGGAATAAGGACGCTAGTGGTCGGGTGAGAGTCAAGGAGGTGCCCAACAAGGATTCTTCTTTTACGGAAGTTGCTTCTCTTGTTCCTTAGTCTCATCACCCAACAGAGCAAACACAGGTTTGGCTCTTAATTTTGCAACTACCCTTGCCTTTGGATATTACAAGTATATAATAGGTTTCATAATGTTTTCCTTTTGCCATTTTTGGCAATTATGGGATTTGAGGCAGTTGTCAGGTTGATAATGTATTAAAGATTGCACATGAGCATGTATACACCATTATCATAGGTTGTGTTGTTTGCCTTCTCATGAGTCTACTAGTATTTCCAAATTGGTCAAGAGAAGACCTCCATAATTCCATTGTTACAAGCTTGAGGTCTTGCCAAATCTATAAAAAGTACACAAACTCCTAATATTACTCATCAAACTTTAGAAAAATAGTATATGGATTTGATCATTTTTACAATATATGCACACATATTCTCATTCATAATTTAAGATTATTACTTTGTTTATATAAATTATGTGTATTGCTGATGAAGGTTTGTATATGTGTGGTGAGTAACTGTGTTTGAATGAGTGAAAAAATAGTTAATAATTTGTTATATAAAGATTCTTGAAATCATATAATTTCAGATCATGTAATAATTTCTTTAATGAAAGTGTATGCACATGGATGTACATTTTGTGTATTTACAGTCATGTTAATTTTAATCTCCCTATGTCTTTTAGCTATAATATAGTAATATTAACTTCAAGCTTAATGATTTGTAGTTTTATAAACTTTTCCTTTAGATTTCTCACTGAAGAATTATTTATTTTGATTCTTATAAATATCAATTCAATAATTTTTAGTTCATGCATATACATATCAGTGTTAGTTTTCTATTTTACTTTTCATCCTCTAAAATTGCATAGATTAAAAATAATGTATTTACAAATTAAAATAAACTACTTTGAAGTATAAAAACTAAAAGTTAAAGTTATATGATCAAATCAAAGGTAAAAGTTAAGTTATACATATCTTCTTTACCATTTCTTGTGAAATTAACACATTGAAGGTAATTAAAATGTTGCAACGTGAATGAATACTTCTATAGAAAGCTAGAAGGATTGGGAAATATAAATTTTCCGAGGATCCAATATACAAATTGGAATATTGAAAACTCATGAAAATATGTCAAGACATTTAAGCGATGACATAATCACTCAAATGTTATTGGAATGGTGAGTGAAATTGTAGAACTTATTGGACGAAATCCAACATTTAGGTATTGCTCAAGCGATGGACACTCAAATGTGATCATTGATGCTTAAGTAAGGACAAGACATATTCAATTAATCAAGATATTTTGAGGTATCTTGCTCAAGTGGTCCAATATAGATTAAGGGAGGGAGCTTATTTCTAGTTGAGGGGGAGAGAAGCTTGTTTAAGCAATGATAGAGTGTGATATTGATGTATGATGTATGAAATTAGTTATTGAGATTTGATATTCATGATGAGTATAATAAAGGTGAAATCATTGTTGTGGTATATATGACGAGGATATATGCGTGATATGTGCCCTATGCTCTTATAGACGTGTAATCCTTTTGTAGATGTGTGCATACATACATACTTATGTGTGTGTGTGTGTGCGTGTGTAATACAATATCTTTATGATATGTGACCTTTTTATGGATGTGTGGCTCTTTATGGATGCATCTTCTATGGGATATTTTGGATGGTGTCAAGCCTTATGCAATAGTATTAAGCATGTTAGATCATTATGTAAAGAAGATATCTTTATGATATAGGACCCTTTATGCATGTGTGGCCTTTTATGAGTGTGCGTTGCTCTTTATGGGTGCATCTTTTATGCGATATTTGGCAGGGTGTTAAGCCTTATGCAATAGTATTAAGCATGTTAGATCACTATGTAAAGAAGATATCATGTTAGCATTTGAGTTATTTACATCATTTGATGTGTGAAATGTGTTTGAGTTATTTATGTGTGAAATGTGTTTCATGCTAGCATTTGAGTTATTTACATCATTTGATACGTTCCCGCTTCAATGTCAACTGGAAAACACGTTTGACACGTAAAAAAATATTAACATAATTGGGTTAGAAGGACTATATCTATTCATTTTTAAAAATTTTGAGGATCAAAATGTATCAAAATTTCGGACAAGGATGAATTCCAATTTTGCATCAAATTTCAAAAACTAAGTTGTGAGAAGTGGTGAGAAGTTAAAAGAATATTTATGCATTAGGCTTGGATAAGTAGGTGCATAAACTACTTGACTTAGGGTAGCTGTTAATATTTATTAGGACATGCTTAATATGAATGTGAGTCTTCTGAAAGACATCATGTGGCGGTTATACTATGCATTGAGATGTAACTAAAGATTTCAATATCTTAGCGACAATGTTTCATTGTTAATTGATGATGTATTTGTGTAATCTATGATGCGTGTTGATGAGGTGTGATAGCATGTGTTCAATATTTTAGATTAAATTAGTTCATCCTTAAATATATTTTTTTTAATTATTATGATTATACATGATACTTTGTAACATCCCAATTTCTTTTCTCGTTTTTCTATGTTTATAACCACGCATATCATATTTCAATTATTTGCTTTTACAATAAAATGGTCGCTACTTTATTAAAACTCAAAATAAAAAGATATCCATGTCTTATATCCTAAAACTTTATTAACTTAACAAAACTGTAAAATAAAAAAAAAATCTAAGAATGTCCAACATCTAATAATCTTGTCCAACTCTTATCCTTCACTATTGTGCATCCCCAATTGAGATATCCTCTGCTCACCGCAGTACAAAAACACAATAAAATTAAAGGATAAGCTAACATCACAAAGCAAATACCTTAGTTTTAAAATAAACTCACACAATTTAAATTTCACGGCATCTAAAAGAATAACTTTTGCAAGAATCTTTTTCTTTGTTAAAAGTAAAACATATGGAAGTTCATTAGGTAGACTACCAAAAACACGAAATGAGACACAACAGACTAACTTAAAATCCTTATGTTTCCTAGACCAACTTTTTTTTGGATCACCTTCACATATCTTATTTCTAATAAAGAAAATGAAACTCACTCAAAACTCAATAGTTTTAGCCAAAATCCAAAAATTTAGATACCGAAAACAAAATCCAATAAAACAAGTAAACAAACTAAATATGCCGCACAATTTCCCATTAAATCATCATTCTTCCTAGTAGGCTCCCCGACTATGTAACAATATCACTCTCATTGAGCAACCTCTCTGACTAATGGAACAATCACACTCAATGAACATACTCCCCAACTATGGTAGAACAAGTTGTTTTAAAAAGCAGTCTCTTTAGCTATGGTGGAACAAATCGCTCAAAAGAGTAGCATCTCTGACTATGGTAGAACAAATCAATCAAAAGAGCAACCTCCTCGACTATGGTGAAACAAAAATTGCTAAAAAGAGGGGTCTCCCCAACTATAGTGAAACCAATATCAATATCACATATTTATAGAGGAATACATATTTTTAATCCACGCACCCAAAATACTTGGGCAATTCATAAAAAAAAAAAATGTTTTGTAATCACAATTTTATAACCTCACGAAACACAAGTTAAAATAACCTCACAAAAATCATCACTTGCTTAAAAAATATCACCTTTCTCAATTTTCAAACCTACTCAATGAAACAACTCTCATACCCCAAATTAGTTATCAAAAACCTCAACATAGTTCACATAAAACTCGTTTAAACATCACCGTACAATAAAATCAATACCATTAAAAACATAAATCAAAACTCATGTTCATGTTTCACAAAATTCACACCTTCATTTTCAAAATTAATCAAAGCCACGTTTTCAACATTCAGTTTGCTTCCTCCTACACGTCCTTCTTAAAAATTTCATGTTTTTCACTCTAAGCCACTAAAACGCTTTTGATTTCCAACCCTTGGCCCCTACCTACCTCATCTATTAATAGGAAACCTTTAACCCATCAAACACGGGATTCTCTACAAGATTCAAGTGCCAAAAACTCATAAAAACAATTAAAGATAACTTCTGAGATTCATGGGCCAAATTCGACGTATTCAACCGTTGTTACACCCTAAAAATCTTTAAGGTTTCCATTTATAATATTTTAATTGAATAATTATTTATTAAATTTCATATTTCATCAAAATTTCTGAAAACTGTTTTTTCCGTTTTAAAAATTTCACTCTCCCCCAACCGTACTCCTAACTCACCTAACAATGGCTCTCTACAACTCTTCTCGCCCAGCGAAACCTTATATTCTCGTCCAGGAACTACTCTCTACAACTTATATACCCCACAAAGTTGCTCAACGAGCATTCTATTCACCCCACAAAAATAACTTAACTTTACTCAAATTGCCTATCTAATCCTCTTTATTTATTTTTTAATTAGTATAATTTTTCAGAATCTTGCAAATAACAGTGACATATATAATGTATATGTCTATATTAGTTTTACCCGACACTGATACACATAGAATGGAATGTTACACTTGTGTGACTAATTGAGAATTAAGTTGAAAGATGAGATGCGATAAACTACCATGTGAAAATGTTTAGATCTTTCAAAAATCACATATTCTATAAATTAATTAAAAGTACATTTCTTATGATAAATTTCAATCATACCATCAAGGCACTAACTTATTTGAATTTTAACTCCCAATAAGAAAAACCGTAAATTGAATAACGAATCAATCAACCATGTGATAATGAGTTTCAAATATGTCTAAATAAAATTAATATATTCATATATTAATTACAATTAGATGTATGTTTTAAAACATTTTTCAATATTAATCAAATATTAAGTAAAATGTGATCAAACTAACATCAACATAAAACATATACAAAAGAACAGCATCAATCAAATAAACATTGAATAAATTTAAAATTAAGTTTTAACACATTAACTCCTAATAAAAAATGAAATTAGGTACTTATATTTTCTTTAGAAAACAACCTTTGATGAGTTAAATTGTTTTAAAAACTCTAGCTATTTTGTTTGCTAAAAGTTTTATAACCTCTCCCTTAGATTTTATCCTTGTTAATCAGAATGGTCATAAGTTCAAATAGAATATATTTATGAACTGTTCATATTCGTAACTCTTCCCATAAGTGAAGAATATATGCAATGATCTTGTTTTACTTAAGGAGAAAAATTGTAACATTTAAAGGAAAATTATTCTTTACATCTTCTCTTCTCGTCGTCAAATTAATTATATATTTGCTTAAGTGAAAAGATAAACTCTTGAAACTAATATAATCCCATATTGTTTGATTGTATTAGAAAAGTAGGCTTTAAGTCTAATTCAATTCCACAAAATTAAAACATTAAAACCGAGTTGTAAGGTGAGGTTTGGTTTGCACCTCACTTATATACCATGTGTTTTATTTTTAGTCGAGGTGGGACTTCCAACCGATTAAATCTTCTTTTTTTATCTCACAATAACACATCAACAAAATTGTTTCATTTATAAACAAAAAAACAACTCTAAAATACTTTTTGTATTTCACTAAATGTTAAAAAAAATGTATTTCAGTAATAAACCCTTTTAAGGTAAAAAAAAAACATTTTGTATTTAGAAAGGTTATCAAAATCCATAATTTATGATTACGTCCAAATGACATCACACTTCATTGAACCAAAGTGAACAATGAATAACTTTCCCATCAGAGAAAGAACCAATAATGAAGAACTGATCTGAGCTTAATTTTCGAAAGAATCCGAAAGAAAAAACAAAAGGGTATGAAGTAAAGTTGAGGGTGGAAAGTTTCCAAATGTTGCGAGACCAGGAGATGCTACTGCTTGATCTGGTGACTGGTTGTTAATGGACAATGGCATTTGATGGGGCCATTGATGAATTCATAAATAGTAGTCCTAAGCATCTTTGTTATGGGAAACAATCACACGTGATAGTGTGATATACACTTACACGGCTTAACTAGTGGAGAGATGACTTTAGTGTAAGAGAGGGGCATGGAATCATGGTGTTTGTGGAGTGAACCCAAGGCAACCCTTTAATTTAGTGCACACCAAGAATCACAGCAGCCAATAAAATAGTTTATTTAACAAAGAGAGTTGAAAATAAGGAGAGTGATTCAATTTCAACTCCAAGTAGGACACCTTGTCTACCCATTTTTCATGTACTTTTTCTTTCACTTGGCTCAACACTATTTCACTAATTATGCTCTTTTAGGTTAACCAGTCAGAAAACACAGTAAAGAAGGGAAACAACACTGGTTTCCTTCGATGAATTCTCTCCATTCACTTATATAATGGGTAATTCGATAATGAATGGCACAATAGATCCAATAAATAATAAATTTTGTTAGAATAAATTCGGATGACTATAATATTTATCTTAAGGAAACCTTAAACATAACTCAATTTTATAAAATCAGTTTGTAAGATGAAGTTTTCATCCACTTATATACTGTAAATTTGTCTTATCTATGGTCGATGTAGAACCCTTAACACTAGTTGAGGATCATGTTCTTACTTTTACCATTTTGCATTGAGTTAATGATTTTAGTCCCTAAACTTGGATATGAACTTGGAATTCGTCTACGTCCCAAACTTTGATATATTTTAGTCCCCAAACATAAAAAATGAATGAATATAATCCTCTTAACCCAACAATATTAATTTTTTTATTTGAATTGGAACATGTCAAATGATTTAAACAATTCAAATGTCAGTCTGAAAAGTTATTATTTAACACGTAAATAAATTAATGTCATTTGGTTAAATATACATATCTATTTTTTAAGTTCAAAGACTAAAATATATCAGAGGTTGAGAAAAAGACGAATTTTATAATTTTGCATCCAAATTTAAGGGTTAAAACCATATTTAATAATTTTCATTAATATAACTATTTTCACACATGGGATGCTCCACGGTTCTCAAAAATTGTGTTTAGTGCGATGGGGTTGCTCAATATGTTAGGTGAGTACAGAAGAAATACGCCATCAAAAGCAATTAGTCTTTCTTTTTTTCTCTGTGAATTTTGTAAGTAGTGGTTGTTAGGTCGTAAGCCACATCATGAAGGAAATATGTACGAGTAACAGCCATAATTTGTGTTTGACTTCTTTTTCCTGAGTTTGTATATATCTGAAAGAGAATTTTGCAGGCATAGTTCATTTGAAACTAGGCAGAGAATTTGAGCTTAAAAAATGGTTTAAACTTGTGACTTTATAATAAATTTTGTTCTATAGACGATGTACCTTTGATCCTTTGTTCAACCAAGAAACAGTATGATTCATGTAATTGTGAGATTAGTTTAATTTAGCTAAGGGCAATTGTCTTTAAAGTTTGGCAGTGACCTAATCTTTTCACATGGGCAATTGAGTTCAACCCCATGCTATGTGTACTTTGCTTGACTTATAAAACAAGTTTGGCTCTACTTTCTACCCATTTAAATGGAAATTGGTCCTCAAATCAACTTGAGGAGAGGTTTTGAAAACCCTAGATAAAAAGGTAGTCAAATTCTGGTTAACATTCACGTAATTTATAGAAAAAGAATGACATCAATGCTCTGCCACATTAAAGATCAATTATGTCTCATTTTGGCTTCTAATGCAGATATTTAAATGCTCATATAGATACTCCTCTTTCTCTTGTAGATAGAAGGTGACTAATGAAGATTGGAAAAAAAATGTATTTTTTCACATGGTTAAGCCGAGGGTTAAGTATGTTTTTATAGTCAATAAACTTACTTACGAAAGTGAAATTTATTTCTTTCCGAAACTTTGATATATTTTGATCCTTAAATTTTAAACATTAATTGATATAGTCTTTTTAATCTAATGACATTATTTTTTTTTGGGCTTATTAAACAGTGTTTTAGATTAACATGAACTGAAACATGTTAAAACAGTACAAACAACTCAAACGTCATCCTAACACATGTTTGACACGTAGAAAAGAATTAATACAATTATATTAGGAGAACTATATACATTTACTTTTAAAATTTAAAAACTAAAATGTATCAAAGTTTAAGACATGAACGAATTCTAATTTTACGTCTAAATTTAAAAACTAAAAACATATTTATCCATTTACTTTCATACCAAAAAGAACTCGATAACGATAACATAATAATCTTAAATAATTTGATTAAGATAAATTTTGAAGCACAGATATATGATTTTAGTAAGTAAATTTATATCTAACTTAAGACGAGAATTGTATCCTATTTTTATATATTATAATTCTTTTAATTAGCAAAATTTGATAAATCGAATTCTTGATCGACATGCACCAACCAAACTATCCCTAAAAGAATGAATTGGTTATGAGGTGGGAGTTTCACTTTTAATGTTTGATGTGAAAGGTGCCTTGACTTATCACACCCAAAACTCAACCAAGAAAAAAAATGACATGTTTGGATTAATTTCCGTCACAAGTGATTTCTCACCTGACATGTCGAAGGAGAAGCAGTGGAAAATCATACATTGCCACAAACATAGGAAAATAACATTTTTTTCAAATGGAGCCAAATAAATCCCACAATTTATGACCAAATGTTGAACCTTGCGAAGCCATTACTCCGGTCAAAGTCCCTAATGAAACCACTATTCTATAGCATACGTAACAATTGGTGCCAAATTTGATGATTTGAAACACCCCTCGGAAAAGCGATTTTCAATTATGATAATGATGATGATGTAGGTTTGGTTACACCTTTGACAGAGAAAATGAAAAAGCCAAGTGGGAAAAGATATCACCTAGTTGACTCTGTCCTTTTGGAAACCTTTTCAAGTCACACCTCTGAGAACCGTCGCTATTTTTTTTTTTGTGTGTGTTTTTTTTTTTCCTTTTCCTGCAATCTAGTATTTTCCTTGGAGTTCCCCACCACCACTTGAAGTGTGATCAGAAACATGGAGTGGCACTCACTCTCACAAAATTCAAAATTCAGAAATAAAACACAACAAACAACAACACAACCTCACCCTACTTCAGTTCTACTTTTGATGTCTCACACGCACCACCTTTTCAATTGTTTTTCTTTATTTTAATGAATGAAGCATGAACCCACCCACCGACTCATATGTCCCTCTTAGTTCCCAACCTTTAAGGCCAGCCAACTCAGGTTGTCCATAGTATTTATTTTTTTTCAATTAGATATCTCGAATCAATTATAGATAAATAATGGTTTTCAAATTATGCTTTACGACTGAACCCAACCCGACTCACTTTATGGTGAGTTAGAAATTTTGCAACCCGACTCAACCCACCACGGGTTAGTAGGTTAAGTCGGTTGACTCACCAACCCACATAAAAAAATTATTTATGTATTTATTTTTTTGTATTCAAATATTTAAATAATTTTTTAAGCAACCCATGAGACGATTATCACATTTCTTTATCATGCTCACCACTAATATATGATGAGTTATTTCCAAGAAAGTGTCCATATACTCCAAAAAAATATGGTTAATATTACACATTTTTTGTCATGCTATTCAACAAAATATAAATAAATAAATTACACATTTTTGCCATGCTAATTAGAAAAATTTGTTTATAAGAAGGTTGTTTGAGTAATTTACTATAAAGATTGTAGTTAAAGATAAAAGTATCAATGTATATAACTTGACAATCAAATTAATTGAACATTAAAACTATTCAAATATTATTAAACAACATTCTAGCATTTAAATATATGAAATTATGAACCTATATAATTAGGAGTAGTAAATAACTATTTAAAAAAGTAAAAAAAAAAATTGTAAAAAGATGTTGGTGGCTTAAGTGGGTCAACCACCTTCAACCTGACTCAAACCTATTTAACTTGTGAGTTAAGTGAGTCGAGTTGAATTCAACCAACTTTTGAAAAAAATGAATTTTTCTCAACACACCCCGACTCAAACAGTGGTGAGTTGAGTTGGTTCACGGATTGAAACTCATTTTGACATTTCTAAGAATAGATCTAATCAAAGATAAAACAAATTTATAATATATAAAATCTTATTCTTGATTATATAGATCTTATGCTACTTGATTATGTCATCATGAAAGCAAAGCACCATAAATAGGGAAACAAAATTGTTAGGGCTACGATTTTTGGTGTTCCCTTTTCTACAAAATTGTGGTCTTTAAAGGGGTGGCTTTGATTGATTGGCTTATCCTTCTAAGGGGCAATTCCCTTTGAAAATACTGGACAAAAAGAAAGATAAGATGGAGATGGGTGGTTTCATTACAAGCCCGTAATCAACGTAACATGCAATAGGGGAATAAAAATGATGGATACAAACTAAGGAAGAAAAGGAAAATCAGATTTTAGTTAAAAACAATAAGAATAAATACTAATAATGTATCAACTATATATAGTACACTGTTTGTGTAATATTATTTTAATATTAGTTTTTGTATTGAGTGTCGAATAGATCATCATTAAAATGTAGAAATAGTTAAACGAATTTGATTGCATGTTTGAGAGACAATGTCTTACTTTAAAACTGTTACTATAAATTTAATTTATAATTTATTTATATTTTTTATAATTTTAAATATTTTTAACTTAAATTTTATTGTTTTATCGAAATTTAAGAGCATCCGTTACGAGATCAACTTGTATGTGCACATTTCATGTAAATAGTTTTACTTTTAATCAATAAAAAATATAATTTGCTAAATTTTAATAAAAATTAACAAACTTATCGTCATTATAATAAAGAATATTTTAGCCAATATTTTTCTCTATCCGTAAACACCAGAAATATATGTTAGTTATTTATAGATACCACTACAAGTCAATAAATACTTCGTCAAAATTTCCTTTGACATTTCTGTGAGATAATTTCAAGTCTTTTCTAACATTCTTCGTAAAATATAAAATTGGTCACTATGCAATGTGCTGTGTGTAAGTAATAGAAGGAAAATGTTAGTACGTCCAAAAAAATTAGGGTTGTAAATTGCATTATAGACATATCGATTTAAATATTTATATATCAAGATTATAATTACCTTATTCTTTCATCTATTTCATTAAAAAAAAATTGCAAATTACGACTTCCATTATTTCCTAATTAATTACCTTTTTAATATAATTTTCGCCATTAAAACATTCATTTAACATTGAGTCAATAAACCTTTCAATTCAAAATCGATATTAGATAAGTATAATTGAAAGAATGAATTTTTTAATATTACTTCAACATTTGATGTTCGAAATATTTCAATTCCTTTTAGATTGATGTTGTAATGTTTTTAATATCGGATATAATATTAGCTAACGTTCAAGGTTTAAATTTTGAACATAAACACCATTTCATAAAAGATATTTTCCTATAACTTTCATCTCATATTTTTGTTGAAACAAATAACACAATGAAAATATAGTCTTTCATTCATAGTTAATCCATGTGGAAGAATGAATTAAAAAAATTGGTCAATCTTTTATTCAACTAATGCAACTTGCATTTATTCAACTGCAATTCATTATTTTCTAAATAATATGGTTGCATGTTACTATTATATCAAGGTGTCACTTTATCTTAGTGTGACAAGATATTATTGTGTACTTAATTAATCCACATTTTAGAAGTCACTTCCTAATTTCCACTAGTCTTTTGGATTGAAAATGACCAAATTAAATCCATCATAACCATAAAATTCTAGCATGTAAAAATTTCAATCACTACTAAAAATTCTTATATTACATGAGAATTTTCTTATAAATTTGTTAAACAAATTTGCAAGAAAATATTTTTTTTTTCTATTACTTTAATTGGCACGTAATTCCTTCATGAGCAATTATTTCTTATCAAATTATGAAATTTGCAAGTATTTCTTACAAATTTTTTTACGAAAAGTGTTTTATACAAAATATTTTGCAAAAAAATTGACAGCAATTTCCTGCATATTTTTTTTCATAACAAAATTTATAAGTATTTTTTATGAAAAAAAATTCAAAACAAAATTGATAAGAAATATGAATTTTTTTAGTAATGAATTATTGAAACGTGTAATTATGTATTCATGTACACTACAAATAATATTTGTCAAAGTTTATGCTCTATCAATTTTATAATTTTAATAGAACATGTTTGCTTGATCAAACTAGCATGGATATAGTTTAATAGAACATGTTAATAAAATCAAACAAGTATGGTGATAAATTAAACCTACATACAAATAGTAGTCAAAGAGGGAGAATAACCTTATTGGTATCGATTTCTTTCTTAATTAAATAGTGAGAGTTTACCACCTTTGAACAAGTCATTTAGATTTTTCTTTTACATTTTTTATGTTTTTACTTATTTTCTAAGCTATAGTATTTTTTTTTCATAAATTAAAATTAATCTTTTGAAAAGAAAAGCCATGTGGAAAAGTAATGTCATCTAGCTATTTTTCTTTGTCCTCTTTTATTGCTTATTCTTCATTGATCACATATATGTAATGAAAACAGAGATTGCATTTAAAAATAATTTTTTTCATTATTAATTTCAACTAATAATAATGCACTCAAATCACAACCAAATTTGAAATTATCTAGTAAGATTAAAAACAATAATTAATCAGACAATAGTAGTGAAAAGAAAACTTTGATGATTACCAAAATTGCTGAGAGGAAACGAGAATGAGACAAATATTAAAAGATAGAGATGAGGAAAGGAAGAAACCTTCAAGGACAGTGAGAAAATATGGATGGTTCCAAAAATAAATAAAAAAATTGTTTAGAACTTGTAAAAATTACATATTTTTTGGTAAATGAGTTTATGTCTAATTCAGCATTCTAACATTGGTTTATAAGTTGGTGAATGAACATCTTAATTGTGAGACTAAGTATTTGTGGTTGAGTTAACAAGAACTCAAGAGTGGCACAACAACCTCCATAAACTTAATCAAGATGGTTTTTGAATAATTTCTATTATCATTATAGTAGAATTTTTAACTCAATCTTATAAAATCAAATCAACTTGTAAGGTAAATTTTGCATTTTACTGAAATATTATAATTTAACCATATATTTAATTGATGGGGATTTTCATATATAATTAAAATGAAATAAATTTAATAGTGTATGTATACATGTAATTAGATTTTCATAAAAACTTCTCCCTAAGAATTTCTAGGAAAAAAAAGAAAGATTTTTTTTATTAATTAAAATTAAAGTGCATTTTATCTTATATAGTGAATTTAATTTTTTTAATTTATGGTTAAATTAATTTTAATATATAAAGGAATTTTTTGTTTTATTTTAATTTTTAGTGTTTTTTCTTATTTTATAAAGAAAATGGTCCAAACATATTCTTCTTGATGTATGTAGAAAAATCATAAAATATAGTGTTTCAGTCAATTACTCTTGATTATTAATATTTAATATATTCTTCTATAAAAAATGTTTTTATTATTTTCATAAAATTCTAAAATTATTTTATTCTTTTTTATTTTTAATATAAGTTAATTCAATTCAACTTTTAACCCCATACTTACACATTATATTTGTAGATTCTTCTTACTTATATCTTTTTCCATTTATCTATTTTTATTAAATTCAGACTTTTTATTGTAATAACAATTTGTAACAATGATAATATTGTCTATACTTGTGATATATTGGCCATTGTAAAAGTTACTACTTATCGAGTAAGAAATCCAAACCATACCAACAACTACAAATCCTATCTAAAATACAATTTAATTTTCTTATGATATAATTTTATTAAATCAAAATCACTGATTTTATGTGCTATTATCTATATAAAATTTTACACAAATTCCATCATTTTTTTAACTCAAATTCATAGATACGAAATTCAAAATATTAGCTATTTACTTATATAACAAATAATATATCATTGGTTAATATAAAGTGAGGCGACAAAGCAATCATTTAACTTTTAAATTCTTTAATTTTTGATAATTTAATGGCCAAAGTAATATAATTTACTAATTGACACCTAATATCATCGTGAATATATATATATATCTTTGCATGTGGGATAAAGGTTTTCTAGTATCTTTCCTCATTTCACTTTCTTCTCTGTTTAAATTTGATTTGTTAAATAGATAAAAAAAAAGTCCACGTTTAGTAGAATAAGAAATTAGTTTTTTTTTTTTTCAGAATTACGAAGTTGGGAAAGTATTAAAAAAATAATATATCCACGAAATCAAATTTTCTGGGAATGATTTTTAACCACATTTTTCTCAAATACATTTTTATAGGAGAGTGAAAATCTAACTTTCTCAAAAACATTTTTATTGAATTATTTATTGTGATAATAAATAAAAAAATTTATTAAATAACATATTTTAGTTATTCCTAAGTCTTAAAAATCGTAATTTTTATCTTGGTATGGGTAAAAAATAATAACAATCTACTGTGAAAAAAAAAAAAACTTTTAAATTGCTTTCGGCCTGAATGATTCTGAACTTATTTTGCATCACGCTCTGTATCTTCTTTATTTGAAGTTCTTATGCTTAGAAAATAAAGTAGAAGAAAAAAAAGAAACATAATCTTTTCTTTTGGTTCTCCAAAAGTTAATTGAATTGGAATAGTTGATGTTGTACCAAAAGTTTTGGATTCGTCCATCTACACCATTTTTTTTATCTTTTTGAGTAGTTTCAAAACTGTTATGGGAATATATATTGGTATGGTACAGATTACACAGAATCAGAATATTTGTATCACAATTTTGACCAAGACTCACATATGGATGATATGAAAAGAATAATTTATTCCACATATATAATATTATTTAAGTTTTATATTTCATTACTATTATTAAAATCATAATTTTTTAAATTTGCTCTTACTATTTTAAATAATTTTAATTTAGATTTTCTTTTTAAATAAGTTAATATAATTTATCTCATCAAATATTTGATGTATACTGTTATAGGTGACATTTATTATATGTTTTAAGTTTAACTCATAAAATTTCGGTCTTTATTCATATCATAAATTTGTTAAATTTCAAAATGTTAGCAACTTAACTAAAAAATAGTCATCATAACAATAAATAAAATATTAAAAAATCGCTAATTATCGGGAAACATAATTTATGGATAGTAGAATTTTTTTTAAAGCAATTTAAGTTTACTGATGAATTACAACTAGGGATGTCAACGGGGCGGGCAGGGTACGGGTAGTAGTTCCCCCGTACCCTACCCGCTGGAAAAATATTTGCCCCGTACCCGTACCCATATCCGTCGGGTATCCGTTATGCGGGTACCCGTCTA
>Ga0214542_1000499_pt1 | contig 71406 bp, 36 predicted proteins | sample CNSS1metaG_FD_160096 | JGI IMG/M metagenome (GOLD analysis project Ga0214542, IMG submission 160096) | Root nodule microbial communities from cowpea collected in UCLA plant growth center, Los Angeles, California, USA - CNSS1 | ecosystem: Host-associated > Plants > Roots > Nodule | place: USA...
TTTTCTCTAAGAATCAATATTATTAGGAGTTTCTTGATATTAGCTGTGAAGAGTATACATCACATTATGCTGCCTCTTCAATCAGCAATATCTTTCACACATTGTATTTGTACGTTGACATTGCGTGGTTGAAAACTAGGCGTGTGCTACTTTAAGGAGTTCATCTTCGGTATTATCTAGAAAAGATGTGGTTAAAAGTTAAGAGTTCCCTCTCTGGTGTTAATGAAGTGGTAGAACCGTGTGTGCTAGCCTTATTAATCCTTGATGAGATTGGATATTTAGGCCACTGTGAATATCTGTTTTATGCTCATCTGCCTGAGGAGGCTGGAAATCTGAGCAATTGTGTGATGTCAAAACGTGATGTTTGTGAAGATGGCTGAGCTTTGAACATCACTGGAATAGTTTACTGCTTTCTGATAACGTAAGCACCCGGACTCAGTAAACACTACTTGGGCTGATTTGCAGAGAAAATTCTTGAGAAAGTTCTTTCCAGGATCAATGGCAGCTGCTGTAAGGAGGGAAATCAGTGGGTTCAGGCAATTTCAAGGACAAAAATCTGAATGAATATTGGCTGCAGCAGAGCACTATGGGACAACAACTTAATACCGAGATGCAAAATCTGGCCAGATTTGAGAAGCATGTGAATTCCAGTTTGGTCTGCTGCATTAGTTCAGTCTTAACAGCAAAAGTTAACCAAGGCGGCATATTCTCTCTGGTTCAATCTTTCTGACCCTGTTTCCTCTAATCTTTTCTGTTGATGATGATTAGTCAATATTCATAATTCTTATAGCATTGTCTTGTTTCAGTATAACAATTCTGTGTATTTAGTAAAGTTCTGCATTTTAGTTTTACTCCTATAAATACTTAGTGTTAGCTTTGTTAGAGCAAGTTGAATTTGCATATTTGAATGTTCTGGTTGGTTTTAGCATTATATGTCTGTTTCAGTGTTATAGTCTTATTTAAGTTGTTAACTAGGATAGTATTTTCTGTATTTCTTGGGTTTACATAGTGAAATATAAAGTTCTGCATAATTTTCAGTTGTTGCTTGTAATTCTAGTATTCTTTTGCTGTTTTAAACTTGTAAAAGTTATGTTAGTTGGTTTTTAATTGCTGATTTGTGATTAGCTTGTTCTTATGCCTAAAGGGGTTGGCTAATTTGGTTGTTGAAGCTCAGAAGATAGAGGGTTCAAATATTGTGGTTGATAGGTCTATAGGGTATGGTATTGTTAATGCGTGTGTTGGTATTGGACTATCTGATAAAGCACATAATATTCTTGATGAGATGAATGTTCTGGGGGCCTATGTGGGTCTTGGGGTCTATATATCTATCTTGAAGGCTTACTGTAAAGAAAATAGAACTGCTGAGGCTACTCAATTGGTGATGGAGATTAGTAATTCAGGTCTTCTGTTGAATGTGGGAACCTATGATGCTTTGATAGAAGCATCCATGTGCATCCAAGATTTTCAGTCAGCGTTTTCACTGTTTAAGGACATGAGAGAGGCAAGGATTCCTGACTTGAAATGGAGTTACTTAACTATAATGACAGGTTTGATGGAAAAACATCGGCCTGAGTTGATGGCAGCTTTCTTGGATGAGGTGGTTGATAGGATTGATGTAGGTACTCATGATTGGAATTCTATCATCTATGCTTTCTGTAAAGCTGGGAGACTTGAAGATGCAAGAATGACTTTTAGAAGGATGATGTTCCTGCAAGGATCAGACATACTTGTCTATGATTAATTGACATGTCTTGGTTGAGAAATATTTTCTCGTGCTGATGTTGGTGAGTTTTTTGAGGGACTAAAAGTCAATATTTTCCTATTTGTAACCCATGTGAAAAATTGCATTTTATTGCTGCTGTTGATTTCTATTGAGAAAAAGGGATAGAATTTTTCTGAATGTATTTTCAACCCACAATCCTGTGAATTGTATGCAAGAGTGTTACCTGTATTGTCACTGTCATAATTTACATCAGAACAGTGTAGGGTATCACAACTTCCCAAGATGCATTGAACTTATCATACTAAATATCTAGGCCATTTGGTGAAGTAAATATTTACGAAACTTTTATCTCCCAGCATAATTGTATTTCTCACAATTTCTTTGATTTCTGCTGCTATACTATCATTTGAAGCTTTTAACCAATTCTTATGTAATATGTTTGAAAAGTGATTCTGTTGGTGATAATGACTTACCTGTGGGAACAGGATGTGATTAGTTGAATATTATAATGTTTTATGTTGAATTATTCATGTGTACACACACACACACTCAATTTGACAAGCAGAAAGCTTGTAACCTGTTTCTCATACTTATATCTCGTGAATTATATGCAAGCATATGTTACTTTGAGCTCAGGTTTCATTTTTAATTTTATGTTTCCACTTAGTTATCTGGTGCCTAAGTTCCACATGGAGTTGTATGGAATGCTTGGTGGAGTATGTAAATGTTTGGTTCTCTCTCTAATAGCTAGCTTGCTTTTGAGGGTGGGTTCTGCAAATGCTTGAGTGCTTATCAATTATATATTAACAAATGCATATGGTTGGTTCTTGTTCTATAATCTGAATTCATTCAATTTTTGGTCATCTTATTGTATTGTTCTTTTTTATGTTGTTTCTCTAATTTATTTTTTACTCTTTATAATGTTTGACTCGAATGAACACAACTAATACATTATCATTAAATCCTCAAACGGTCTGTGAAGTTTTTAAACTTAATTTCATCTTGTTCCTTTTATTATAATTAATGTTCCCTTTTGAACCCATAATATTTTTTAATTGAATATAATATCAATTTTTTATTGGTCAGAGAATTGCATGAATTGCGATTCTAACAAGAATCACAGCCTGATTTGGGAAAACCCTAATCTGGTTTCTTTTATTGTGTGAACTGAGCAAGAAGAGATCTTATATATGTTGTTGCTAAAGGATGTGGAAGCATGAAGAAACCTGTAACTTAAGGCTCAAATTAATACCATCATACATAGTAGAGATCAATTTGCTTCGTGTGAGTTGTTTAAAAAAAATCATTATCTTTATTTGAACCAAATTAGAATTAAGCGCTATAAATTAAGAGGGTTTGAAGCACGAGTTGTTCTTCCCTTGGACATGTATGTTAAAGTATATAATATTATGATTCAGCCTCATTTTCTTTCTTGGATAGCTCATAACTGTTGGTAGTAATTAAAACTTTATTTACATGTGCTATATTGGTAGAATTATTAATTCACTTTTGGTTGATAATAGTATCTGAATATTTTCAAGATATTCGATGATGGGTAGGTATATCACTTCAAATTCGAAATCAAATAACTTTCATTAGTTTCAAGTACATGATTTAATTCCTTCATCATGCTTTTAAGGAAATGGGTTTTATCATATTGTATAATTTTTAGTACATTTTTATTTATTTATTTATAGAAGTACAATATTTAATACATGACTTGTAGTATTCATTTATAAAGATTGAAAAACAATGTTTAATACACATTTATAAAGAATGAAAAATAGTGTTTGATTTTTGTTTTTAAATATTGAACCTCAATGTTTATTGTTGGTTTCATAAAGAGTGTAATCCAATAATTATTAAGAGTGAAAATGGCAGCAGAGGTTCAATTAACGGCTGTGGTGACCTCCACAAAGTTACGAGAGACATGCTTATAAAGAAAATTGCATACGAGATTTGACCAAAATATCCACATGAGTGCGAGAGACATAAATTGCATATTTAATCACAGGATCACGATTAGATCCACCTTGATAACTCGAGAATTTACATAAATTTAATTTATGTAAACTCACGAGAGCCCAATAAATTTAAATTATAAACTTTAACGAGTTTACTTCACATGAATTTTTTTTTATATAAATAATATCCTAATTTAAATAAGTGCATAAAATTATATGACTTAAGAGTACTTCAAATAAATAAGTTCATACAAGTAATGTAAAACATAAATTTAAACGTGAAATGTCTATGTCTAATCCTCTAATGACATCATTATCTTCATCATCAACATCATCTCCATCATCATCTTCATCTAACTTTTCTTCCGATGAAACTTGTGCATTCTCATTGACATCAAAAGTAATGTTATAAAGATCAAGAACATCAAGAGTTGGATCTGTTGTTGGTCCTCATTCTTAATATTGTTAAAATTGGACCTAATATTCTCTTTTGCACGGTCAATCTCTTCATAAATGAAAACAACCAATGGTCAAATATGTCATGGCAAATCTAGTCACACCTGGTCTTATCAAGTCTCTATCTTTAGTGAACTCTTTCAACAATGAAATCAACATTGTTCTTCCATAAATGTAAGTGGTAATCTTTCTTCCCTTCCTGATTGTTAATTCATGGACTTTCAAATTCTTTTCAAAATCTTCAAAGATCAAATCAATAGAATGTGTAACACATGGAGTCCAATACAATTGTTCTCTTTTTTGCATCAACAAATCTCCAACTGCCTTGAAATTTGCAGCATTATCAATAACAACTTGAATTACATTTTGTTCTCCAACAAACTCAACAACTTCATCTAACATCTTGAATACTTTATCATCCATTTTTGAAATGTATAAGGTGTCAAGTGAATAAAGGAAAATCGTCCCTTTAGGACTATTCACCAAGAAGTTGCAAATAAAATGTCTTTTTATGCCCGTCCAACCATCAGACATAATGTTGTAACCAGTTCTCTTCCACTCCTCTTTGTATTCTTCAAGCATTAAATATGTTTTGCTCACAACTTGTTTTAAGAGCTTCTCTTTGATATCATGATAAGATGGTGGTTTGTAGTCAACTCCATATTTACCAATCATTTCACACATATTTGCAAATGCTGGATTTCTAATCATATTGAAAGAAATGACACTGGTGTAAAAGACTTCAGCCACTTGAGCATCAACCTCTTCTTTGAATCCTTTTTTCATCATTTGATTTAAGTTGCTTGGACTCCCCCTTACAAGTATCAACACCTGTTTGTTTTCCTTTAAAGCCAAATAGCCTATGTCCTCCTTCAACACTCTCACTTTCTTCATCTTCTTCATCAATGATATTCAACTTTCATCTCTTTAATGTAGTTTGTTTAGCTTCTACAACTATTTTTAGTTTCTTCCGAAACAGAGACACAAGGTTCAGAATCCTCCCTAGTTCCAACAAGATGATGTTTGAATCTAAATATCCCTCCACTCATAATATTTGAGCAATAATTACATTTAACTTTTCTACTATCTCCATTAATATCAAACTCGTGTTTTCATCCAATATTAGATCGGTTTCCCAAAGCATTTTGACTTTTATTCTTGACAGGTGAGGATGCACTTGGATTAGTATCCACTGAATTTGATGCATTTCCAAACATAATGGTCTAAGTTTTTCACTACAAAATTAACAAATACAAACATTATTCATCGATGCAGGTGTACTATGCTCGAATTTTTTTTATAAAAAACAAAACACTTAACAGTGTAGTGGGGAGTAAATGAAATAAAGTTCACTTACACAAACAATGCCAACAAAATGGTGAGACACAATAGAGAGTTGCAATGACGCTCCTAAACTCTTGAACCAGTGAGAGTGTGCGACAATAGAGGGTCGCAATGCTCGCAACCTCAACGGCGGGGTGGTGGTTGACGACGAGCACAACGACCTTCCAGTAAGATGTGAGGGCCATGCAAGCAAGAACGATGGCAAGACGGCCGTAAAAGGCGAGTGTGGCCACCATAGAATGAGACATGGCGAACACATGACCAACGAAATCGAACAACGAGGGAGACGCGAGAGGTTGATGCAACATATTCGAAATCAATTGCGAAGAACGAAAGAGAACGAGCCTCGTATCAAAAGAAGAAAGCCCTAATCTAGTGAGATTTCCTCTCCAAACGACCATGTTTTGAATTTGAATTTTTTTCCTTTTTTGAACTCGCCAACTCACTGAAAACTCGCAAGTTTGAATGATCCTAACGATTCCATGTCTGAGTCCACCGATTCTGCTTGAAAACTGAGTTTGCTTGCGAGTTAACCCTCAAGGCATGACCAGACATGTAAAATCATCTTAGTTAACGAGTTAACTCGCGAGTTTGATAACCATGCATCCATTTAGGTATGAGAGATATGCTTACATAAAATATTACACTAGAGGTTCGACCAAAGGTTATGGTTGCATCCACAAGAGTGAGACATGTTCATATAAAACATATGAGTTCACATAATTACGTCTACATGGGTGTTGAAAATACACTCATACAAAAAATTGCCCAAGAGGTCAGGCTATGAAGGTGTGACTTCATCCACATAGGTGTATACAAAAAAGTTGTTCTAAATTTGGCCTCAAGATTAGGGCATTCACATAAGTGTGGAATATATGCGTGTTAGAATAAGTATTAAATGTAGGTCATAAGTAGTTGTATTAGAAAGCTATTTTGTGTTACACTTGTGAGATGTACCTATCTTTCTAGTTAGGACTCTAGTTGACCTTTACTCTTATATTTATTGTATCATAACTCTATCAATATAAATAGTAGAGCATATGAGTGGAGTGATCAAGTTCTCTCTAATACAATCTTTTACTTATCTCAACTTGGTATCAAAGCGGGTTGATCCTGCTCTTCTAGTCTCAGTCTTTGGTGAAATATCCACCGTTAGCCACTATCTCACTTCTCGTAAAAAACCATAAAATTTGGAGTGGTTTCTCCAGTGATAACCAACCCTACCGGTTCCAAAAGCTGAATGAGCTCTAAGTGTCACCATTTGCACAATATTTATTCACTACTGCTAGATGCATTTCATCCATATGCCACCTTTCTCTCTCTAGAGCGACATTGTTCCTCCTTGGCAACACTCACTAGACCTCCTTGTCTCCTTTCTAACCACTAGTTCTCCATTTTGGTGTGCATGAAGGTCACCTTAGGGTTCTTCATTAATGTCTTTTCGCATTTTTCTTCTTTGCCAACAAAAATGCCTAGACTTGTTGTATTTTTCTCTGGAACTCTTACTATTACCTTTGAAAAACTAAATGGAAAAAGTTAACTCTCTTGGTCAACCTCAACTAAACTTTGATTACATGGCCAAGGTTTCCCCAAGTACCTTGAAGAAGATGGGAGTCATGTACCATCTAATCAAGTTGGGCAATGGAAAATAACTAATTTTCAATTGTATTAATTATCGTGGAAATATATGGAACTCAAATTATTAAATACTCCTAGATCATTTAAAACACATAACTCTTTTTGGATAAAGACTCAAAATATTTTGTAAGTGATATTCAATACCTCTATGACTTGGCTTGCTTTTATTAAACAAACAAATCACAATATGGTGTATTTTATGAGCGAAGTCCAATTTGCTATTGAAGAATTAAAGATCTTTAAGAGGTTGAGTCATTATATGATATCAAGAAGAAATTAACAAATTCTATGGTGATGACCTTTTGTGCCATGTATAATGGATTGTAGATCAATATATAAAGGTGAAAGATACACAAAGGTTAATCTTTCTCTGATCTGGGTTAAAGTGTGTATGTGTGCATGATGAGTTGCGTTAAACAGTGGTTATATTTGTTGTGATTATTATCTTTTGAGATTTAAAAGAGTTTTTATTTAAATATGTTGAGATTTGGAGAAATTGATAATTGATTAGCTTTTCAATGGGTGTTTTTTTAAGAAAGATGATATTTTGATGAAATAATATTTTTCATGATTTTATGAGTTTCATGGACAAGGGGAGATTTTTGACATGTTTGTGTGTGGTGACTTAGCGAAAGGTACCCTCTATCAGTCTCTAGTGGTAAGCGTGAGTGTTCACTCTACCCAAAAGACTTCTAGGGAGTAGAGGGGAGAGGTCTTCGCTCGTAAGACTCCTAGGGAGCAGTAGGGAAAGTAACTTTGTGTAGTTGTACCGGAGGTGAACTTCGTTGGGGCTCAGGAGGAGAGTAATTTGAAGTGGAACTTGCGAGCTTCGCCTATAAGACTCTTGGGGAGTAGAGGAAGTGGAACGGTTATTGGTAAGCTATGTGTGAGAGTTACAAACCCATATCCTGACACTACGATCACTGGTAGTTGTATTATTTACTATATGACATGTTTTGAACATGTGATTATACGTTCAAATATGTGATGAATATGCATTATATGTAGGTAGGAAGTAGTTGTATTAAAAAGTTACCATGTGTTGCACCTATCTTTGTACCTAGGACTCTAGTTTATCTTTGTTCTCCCTATACTCATTATATCAAAACTCTATCAATATAAATAGCAAAACATATGAGTGGAGTGATAAAGCTCTCTCAATTTATTTTTCTCAACCATGTAAAATTGTGCTAAATGTTTAACCTGAGACACATGGATGCATTTGCAAAATTTTTTGGAGATGTGGTAATGCAAAAAGTTACATAAGATATTTAACCATAAGAGTATGTTGTGCTGATATGATTGTAAGAGTTGCACCCATTTAAGAAAAGTTGCATTAGAGGTTTAACCATAAAGATGTGGCCGCCTCGACATAGTTGTAGGTGTTATGCTTATAAAAAAATACAATAGAGGTTCAACTAATATAAAATTGCATTAAAGATTCAACCACAAGGGTGTGACTATAACCATATAATTGTGGGAGTTTCAATTATATAGAAAATTACATTAAAGATTCAACTATAAAAGTGTGAATGTATCCACATGAGTTTAAAAGACACACTTATAATGAAAATTAAACTGAGGATTCAACTGCATGGTTGTGGTTTTGTTCACAGTAGTGTAGAAGGAACTAATAGAACATTATATTAGAAATTTGATCTAAAAACTATGTATGTGTTTATATTAGTGTAAGAGATGCACTCATACAAAAAATGTACAAGAGATTTTACCATATGTGGTTTCATCTACATATATGTGGGAAATGTTGTACCAAAGTTTCAATTAAAAGTTTATGAGTACGTACACATGAGTGCAAGAGACATACTCATAAAATAAACCTGGATTATATATATATATATATATATATATATATATATATATATATATATTCAAACATAGGACTGTGACTGCTTTCACATAGGTGTAACACTCATAGAAAATATTGAACTAGAGAGGTGTAGTTGCATCCACATTTTTGTTCTAAATGTTTGAACAAAATGTTGTTATTACAACTACATTAGTGTGGAAGATGTACTCACATAAAATTTCAAAACGAGTTGAACCTCAAGGGTGTGTTTTCTTTTACATAAATTTGGGAGACATTTCATAATTAAAATTGCACTTGTGATTGGACCATAAGAATGTGGTTGCATCCATATTGTTTCAAAAATTGTGTTTATATAAAAGATTGTACTAGAGATTTTACGATAACAATATGGCTAACTTAAATTGTTGTAGGAGTTATGTACATAAAGAAAAATACACTAGATGTTCAATTATAGAGGTGTGAATGAGTCCATATGGATGTGAGAGACATACTCATGAAATTGCACCCAAGATTTGACTATAGGGCTATGTCTGGACCCACGTGGGTGTGAAAGACATGTGATAACGTTGTTGTTGACGCAATCAAATTAATACTAATAAACTATAGCAAATTCGGTATTGCTAAGATGGTAGCTACTAAAATAGAAAGGGTAAAGTCAACTCTAAGTCGTCTTCCAACGAACATGAAATTGATTTTTGACAAATTGATTTTTATAAAAAACTATACAAAAGGAGTTAATCAAATAAAAATAAGAAATAATATTGGTAAGAGATAAAAATATATGAAATCAATTATAAAGAAATTAGATTGATTTCACTGCTTTTAAAATAGATTCTTCATTGGTATCTAAGAAGTATCATTCAATTAATTATTGTCTTAGATTTTTAAATTAATCGATGTAAATTCTTAATTAATTTGTTGTCGTTTTTACTATTAACCAAAGTATATTCTCAATTAAACGCAAGAATTTTGTAGATTAATCATAGTAAATTTAATCAAAGTACATTCTCAATTAAATATTACTATGCCTAATCATATCTATTTTTTTCTCTCTTATATCAACTAAAAAACTAATTAACCAAAATACATTTTTTATTAATTCACCTTAAATCAAAGTACATTATCAATTATTGGCAAAAACTCATTCAATCATATGAAAGTTTCTAAATTTAATCAAAGTACATTCTCAATTAAAATTAAAAACCTTGAAACTCATATGATTGATATGTTATGTAGATTTAACATTGTGCTAACTTGCTACAATGTAAAAAACGTTACTTTTCATGTGATTCAGAGATAAAAGACATAGAAAAATAAAAACCAACCCTAAAAGCTTAGCCCTCCATGGAATGCAAAAGTAACATGAAAATAGAAGAAAAGAGAGTGGAGAGAGGAAGAAATTAGACCTCCCAAAGGGTTTCTAAACTCTAAAGTTCTAAACTTGTCTTGTTTCTGGTTTTCATTGGTTTCTTTATATTGGACTTGGATTAAAATTTTCCGTTGTTAAAATCTCTCAAATATCTTTAAAATAATCATAAATATAATTTATTTTTATAGTTGTTATGAATATCTAAAAATATTTGGAGAGATATAGCCAATTTTAAAACTATTTGACATATATAGTTAGTTGATAATTTTTTATATAATTAAATAAATTAATTACTTAAAGATATCTGATAAATTATCACCAAATAATATTTACATTAATTTTCCAAATAAGCCCTTTTGCAATCCTATAGTCCAAATTTGCAAGAAAATATAAATATATCAATATTTTCATTTTAGTCCCTCTTGTTTGACCAACTTTGAATTGTGACCACGCTTTGACTAATTTTGAATATTTGACTTGTTGACTGACCAATAAGGGATTGCCACATGGCAAATCCCTCTTTCTCTCAAAATCAGCTCTTCTTTGTCAATCAGTTGTTGCTGCTCGTGGTGGTCTGTTGCATATGCTTAGTGGTTGAACCATGGATGTTGACACGTGATGTGGTTGAATAATAGTGAGGTTATTCAAGCGTGATAATGGTGTTATTGGTTCTGGTCTGGTAGCGTTGCGAAGGTCTTCAATGGGTGGTTTCCATGGTGGCTCGAAGGTGCCTAGGGTTTTTGGTTTGTGGTGAGAGAATGAAGATGATGGACATACGTCAAGTTATTATTGGTCTGATTCTGATTGTTTGGCCCATTGTTGAAAAAGGGAGTGTATATGTAAAAAATATGGGTGCATTCAACTCCTTGTATATTTCTTTTCAAAATTTACTAATTTTAGCCTTATTTTGTTGCAACTTGGAACTTTCAATTCTACACCTTTAATGAACTAAATTTAACTTCAACTGCATCAACAAACGTTAGAATAAAAAAAACAAACATTAGAATATCCAAAAATATTTTATGTTACTAAAATTACTTTTTAAGTCCTTTCTTATCTCACAAACTCAATAAATCCAAATATCACAAATCCTGAATAAATAAATTTTTTAATCACCAAAATTCAGTCAAAAATTTAGAATTAAAGATCAAATAAGGACAAAATTATGCACTCATTAGGCTATATAGAAAAATGTATGAAAGATTCAACCACAAGAGTGTCTAGTAGCGTCTACATGGTTGTGGGAGGTGTGACCATATAAAACATTGTACAAAGGGTTCAAGCATAGGTGTAAGATCCACATCAGTGTGAGATACATACTCATACAGAAAATTGCACAAGAGATTTAACCAAAACGGTATTGTTATTATATCTACATAGGTACAAAAGACTTGTTTAGACAAAAAATTATACTATAGATTGACCACTTAATTGTGACTAGGTTCACTTGTTATGACTAGGTCATTGAAATGTAAGAAACACACTCATAAAAAATTATATATAAAAAACGATCATAGAACTATAACCAAGACGATTAGGTGTGGAAAACTCAAACTCGCTCATATAAGAATGGCTTTATTAGCAAATAAAAATAAAACTTTTATTTTATACGAGATTTATAAGAGACTATGTGTAGCAGGAAATTATTTTACCAAAATCTTATGATTTACATGAAATGTTCTTATTAAAGAAAACAAAAATACCTTTATATAAATTGCTGAAAAGGGTGAAACCATTGTACCGAATTATAAACTTAAAAAAAATAAATTTTAGGGATTAAAATCCAAACATAAAATCTCTCTTTGCTTAAAAAAGAAGAGTAATAACAATATTGGAAGTAATAATAAATATAAAATATTAATCCTTTTATAAGAATGCTATTGTATAACCTTTAATATAATTATTGTCCTTTAATATAGTTAATGTGACAAATTATAAATAATATATATTTTTTTTAAATTTAACTAACATATTAACGTATTAGTAACAAAATTATTAACTCACCTCAACAAATAATTGATATAGAATACCTATATAGAATATTTATGAAATAGGATATATGACTTAACATTACAAAATTTATGATGTAGTTTAAATATTTAAAACTCTGAATGGCAAATGTAATTTTAAATTTAAAATCTCCTACAAATTAATGTTATGAGATTGATATGATATTATTGATACAAAATTTGTCAACGTGGTTAGGAGTTTAAATCCTTATTTGTTAGATATTATGTACACGATAGACCTTTTTTTCGTAATTACTTCTCGATGAGAAAAAAAAAATAGGGTAAAATTATTCCTAAGTTAATATTAGTTTATTCATAAATTTAAAAATAAAAATTTATTAAAAAAATTATGCAAATTAATTTATATTTTTTAATTTATAAAAAATTTAATTATTTTTTTATTTTTAAAATTTCTAATTTGTCCGAAATACTTTAAGTAGAGAATCATGATAGATTCAAAGACAAAAAACAGAGTACGAATTATTTTAAACTTTATTTTTTAAAAACTTAAAATTATATAGTTTTAAATAATCAAAATATTTCCATAATTTTGCATAATTTTTTTATGCAAGCATATTTACCACAAAAGACATTTTAATGATTTTCTTCGAACATAATTTAATTATACCAACTATTGTTAGGGCATATTTAAATAAATTTCTCCATACAAGTTTTGAAAGAAAACTTTGAACAAAATTAAACAAACTTTCTGGTACTCTAAAATATGTAAAAACAAAAATAATTTTTATATAAAAATTGAAAAATAAGGTTATTGAAGTTATCCGTAGCTTATAACAAATATTTTTGTTTTTTTTTTCTCCTTACTTTTTTCTATCTAAAGTTTTAACAAGTCGATTTATAGAAAGGCTTGTTATTTAACAATCAATTTTAATTAAAAGAAATATTCTCATTCTTCTTTCTACGCAATCAACCCAACTCAGCTAAAAGAAAGAGACTTTTTTGTGTGTTTGATTGAGAAATGACAAAAAGGAAAGAAGGAAGATCAACCCTTTGAGGAGATGAATGAGAAAAAGCAACTCTGATTAGGGACGACTAAGCAATTTTCAAAAAAAATAGCACACTCACCCTTTCAACAAGTTGCAGCTTGCAAATTTCAGCCATTTATTAAAAATTTCATATATCTGACAGATATAACAAGTGGTACACGTGTTCAGTAGTTTATATTTGTTAATTGAAGCTTAGTTAAAACATTGTTGATTAGTGAAAGTGGCATCTTTGGTTTTTGCTCCCACGATTTATCCTGCAGATTATTGTCCTGTGAAATATCTCTCTCTGAAATTAAAATCACCCTTTTGAATTTCAAGAAACCAATTAAGATTATTGAAGGCAAGTGAACTCTAATCTCATCTACTTCTTAGAAAAGTTGTAGTTGCCTTTCATATTCTATAATTTGCCATTATCTTTTCTGTTTTTCTGCTACATGACTTTTGGGTTAGTTGGGGAAAGGATAAGTAGCATATAGTATATATTATAAGACATACTTGACTGTGCATAACCAAGTTTTGTGAATCTGGGTTAGAATTTGCAACAAGAATATAGTCTATTTTTGTAATTACATATAGAATGAGGTGTAATTAATCAAAGATCATGCTCAAACAGCTACCTGAAATGGGAGAATCCAAGTTTGTCTCCTTGGCCTTTCTACTGGTTTGTACCATGCTCCAAAGGGTGTGGTCACATGGAGATCAGCCTCTTTCAAAAGTAGCTGTTCATAAGGCAACAGTGTCACTTCTTGACCTTGCTTACATCAAAGCATCTCCAGCTATTCTTGGACAAGAAGTAAGTTTTGACACTATAAATTCATTCATCAGCAGTGTCACTTGTAAACTCTCTTGATGATAACCAACTTGTTTTAGTTTCCATATTATTGCTATATTGCATATTGCCTCATTGCTGATGTAAGTTTTACTGGATTCTTTTATAGGGGCAAACTGCTGAGTGGATAACCCTAGAGTACAGTTCTCCAATTCCATCCATTGATGATTGGATTGGAGTATTCTCTCCTGCAAACTTTAGGTAACATTCAAAATAGATGCCTTTCTTAAATCTTGCCCTAGAACCCTATAAAGGTTCTATTTCATTGTTTCAATCAAATTATTGCCTTGTTACAACCCTGGTTGCTGAGTTTTAATTGATTGCTCCTGTTTTTGGCATTTCAGTGCTTCCACATGTCCAAAAGAAAACCGTAGAGTCTATCCACCACTATTGTGTTCTGCGCCCATTAAGGTACCACTGACCTGTACTATGTTTAGTACTGACATCACCACAGCACAACTGTTTTTTTCTGTAGCTTTTCTTGAAGCTAGGGAAAGTTATCAAAGAAAATGTCGAAGTGAAGGTCTAACGAATGTTTACCCCATTGTGCAGTATCAATATGCAAATTACTCAAGCCCCCTATACAAAGTACATGGAAAAGGGTTTCTGAAGCTTCGGTTGATCAATCAGAGATCAGATTTCTCATTTGCACTATTTTCTGGTGGCTTGTCAAATGTAGGCCATCATTAGTTTGAACTTGCTTGATTAAGTGGATGCTAATATTCTTTGATTTTTATTCTTCTACAAATCACGTTGCATTCACAAATCATTTCGAAGTAGATTTGGTCCGTGAGAATATTGCCATATTTGTTTTTCTTTTTTGAACAGTGAATGGAAGTTAGCAAATTCCTTTAACGGCTACTTCAAGGATGAGTAGCAATTATCATTTTTTATTTGTTTCCCTTTCTCTGCATGCATTTTTTGTACACTTTTGCTCTGCTTTTCTATCAGTCATATTTTCCTTAAGATACTGTGGAAGTCTTAGCATTACCTCTTTTCCGATTTTTCTATTCCCATTCTATCTATGTTTACATGAATTGTAAAGACTCCTAATTTGTTCATCAATTATGAAATGGCTAAATGCAATTTCTCATTCGTTTGTATTTACCTCATGACAGCCAAAGCTTGTGGCAGTGTCAAATAAAATAGCTTTTGCTAATCCAAATGCTCCAGTTTACCCCCGCCTGGCACTAGGAAAGTCATGGAACGAGGTTAGTTCTTATTCTCAAGTCCTAGATTGCATAAAACTTACACAGATGAAATTTTCCTATGTTAGCAAATGTTATGTGAACTTTTGAAGGAAAAAACCATACAGCATGCTGCTACTATCTCTTTTAGTTTTACTTTAAATTACATTTTTGTTACATTTGCTGTTTTTCATCAAATGGTTTCTTTCATTTTATCAAAATAAAACAGTATAACTATGAACTTAAATCAGATGAGTGTAACATGGACAAGTGGATACGGGATCAGTGATGCTGAACCTTTTGTTCAATGGGGTCTAAAAGGAGGGGATCATATGCATTCACCTGCTGAGACACTGACTTTCACTAGCGATAGCATGTGTGGTAAGGGAACTCATCTACCTGTAAATTTAAGCACTCATCGTTCAGTTTGATGGATTTTCTTTTTCAAAAAGGTTTCTCATTGCACACAACGACTATCTATTTCTGAACAGGTGCACCAGCAAGAACAGTGGGATGGCGTGACCCTGGATATATACACACAAGTCATCTAAAAGAGCTGTGGCCCAATAGAATGTATGTTATTTCTAGATTAGGCCTAGTTTTAAGCACTTTTTAGTTTTATGTTTCCCTTGGAAAGGTGTCCGGCATATCCATGAATCTGATATTTAGGTTTTGATTTACCTTAAAGTACGTTACCTTTTCATTAATTGTGAGAATTTCACTCTGAAGCCACCAATTTTTATTTGATATTCTTATCTATTATGGTTGAACACCACCTAGTAGATTCTTGTTATCTTGTTGCATTGTCACTGTATGCCATAGATTTCAGCTTGATTTAGATCTGTTAGCCAATGAAAAATAACTATTTTGTTATTGAGCTCCAAACTAGGTAAAACCTATTGCGTTGCACCATATTTTCTACTTAAATTTTGTTTGCTATAATGAAGTCTTGACAATTTAATTGTGCTTTCTGCTTATTGTGCAGATATGAGTACACGATAGGACACAAATTAAACAATGGTACATTTATCTGGAGCGGAAACTATCAGTTTAGAGCACCTCCTTTTCCTGGACAGAAGTCCTTACAACGTGTTGTCATATTTGGAGATATGGGAAAGGTTTGAACTGTTACGAAAAAGTTATGCATTCATATATTCAATGGATGACATCTGTCATGTTTCTTAGTATATGCTGATAATTTGATATCTAAAATTGTGATATATGCATATACTCAGTATATTATATCAATTCTATCTTGTGGACATTCAAAATTCTAGTCTATGGTTTCAAACCAAAGAATGTACTATAGAATGAATGAATGCTTATGAGAAGACTTGTTTCCTTACTCATTCTTCAAGAGGCAGATATAGTTTCATGTGTTCTGCATATTAAGGGGATAATTGTTTAAGTGTAAGATAAGATATAGTTGTTAGCAATACAATGGTTGCAATTGTAATTGCATCAATCATATTTGTCTGTAATTTTCATCTATATCAACAATCTTGATGAGACTAAGCACGACTATATTCAAAACCTTGTGCCTATGAGATCAATTATGAGTATTTGATTGATAGTTAATCATGCAGGAGGAAGTTGATGGTTCCAACGAATACAACAATTTTCAGCATGGCTCAATAAACACTACTCTGCAGCTTATCCAGGACTTGGAAAACATTGACCTTGTTTTCCATATTGGAGATATATGTTATGCAAATGGTTACCTTTCTCAATGGGATCAATTTACAGCACAGGTGGAGCCAATTGCATCAGCTGTGCCTTACATGACTGCAAGGTTTTTATACAGCTTACCAAAAAATTAGTCTAGGATGTGTTTTATTTTATTTATTTATGATAGTCATGCTCTTGTGGTGTCTTTGGCCAGTGGGAACCATGAACGAGACTGGCCTGGAACAGGATCCTTTTACGAGAACATGGATTCTGGAGGAGAATGTGGTGTGTTGGCACAGACTATGTTCTACAACCCTGCTTCAAACAGGGCTAAGGTTTGGTATGATAATATGACGTCTATTTGAGATGATAATCACTAAAATAAATTTTGTAAATTGTATGATGTTTCCTGTGTAGAAAGTTTACCTTCTGTTGGTTTTAATGATGTTTCATGATTTGGGTATGAACAAAATGAATTACTAAGAATTGCAATGTTATTCAATGAAGTGTAAATAGTCAAAATAATTCATTCTAAGGCTTTACATTTTTGCACCATCTCTTTTTTGTTAATGATGCTGCCCTTTTTTTTTAACTATTACTCCAAAACTATTCCCATTTAACCCAGAAAGGGTTTACAAATCACTTTTGAAAAGTTAATCCCAAGAAATATTAAAACTCTCTTCCTGAATTTGAACTGTGAAGTGATTCAGGGGAAAAGAATGTTGCTAGAGCTTACTACTCGCTTATAGAATATACATTACGTTCTGGAATTAAAATTTTGAAGAAATGGTGACATTTTTATTTTGTTTTGGAATAGCAGTTAAAAAATGAATAAAGGGTAATGCCATCAACATAAAAGAGTAAAGCAAAAAGAACCACCACCTTGTATTAATCATATATTATCATCAGTTCCTAAAATATGCAGTTAGTCTGAGTTATTAGGCATCAAGATCTAAATTAAGGGTTCATTCATACTCTCTTTAGATTGAAAGTAAATAGGAGGGAAAAGATAACGAGGTAGGTTCAATATGTAAAGCTTAGTGATAAGGAATATCATTTATTTTAGTTATGGCAAAATATTACATTTTAGTATCTGGAAGGATAATGTAATGAGGCATTGTAATAATTTTATAATAAAGTTCACTAATGGTTGCTTTTGGTTTAAAAGCTTTAGGTACTATAGAATATTCAACACATCAGGTATTTGGAACATGTTACATTTCTACTTCTTTCACCAGGTATTCAATTGACTATGGCATGTTCCGCTTCTGTATTGCTGACACTGAACATGATTGGAGAGAAGGAACAGAACAATACAAGTTCATTGAGCATTGTTTCGCTTCAGTTGACAGACAAAAACAGCCGTGGCTAATTTTCCTTGCACATAGGGTACTTGGATACTCCTCTTGTATCTGTTATGCAGAAGAGGGATCATTTGCTGAACCAATGGGGAGAGAGAGCCTTCAAAAGCTATGGCAGAAGTACAAGGTGGACATTGCCATATATGGCCATGTGCACAATTATGAGAGGACATGCCCCATATACCAGGTTTCTACAACCATGTGCTTTCTTCCATTCAATTTTTTTTAATATAAAGCTAATATTTAGATTAACACACATCAAGAATTAGGCGTAAAGAAATCAAAATGTCAAGTTCCCTAATCCCTACTGTGCTCTTCTTGACAAAAATGAAACAGATAACATTTTACATGCCACAAATAGCATTATTTAAACCTGAAAATCGGTACGACAATGTGAATTTTCTCTACTAACAACTATCTTTTACATTTTGCAACAGAATATCTGCACTAATGAAGAGAAACACCACTATAAGGGAACCTTAAAGGGGACAATACATATTGTTGCTGGTGGTGGTGGAGCTAGCCTTTCAACATTTACTTCCATCAAAACCAAATGGAGCATTTTTAAAGACTATGACTATGGATTTGTAAAACTAACTGCTTTTGATCACTCAAATTTGTTGTTTGAGTACAAGAAGAGCCGAGATGGGAAAGTTTATGACTCTTTCAATATATCACGCGATTATAGAGACATATTGGCCTGCACCATGGATAGTTGCCCAAGTATAACAATGGCATCTTGATTGATGAAATGGTGAAAAATTCAGTTTATCCATCAATGTTGAAGCAGTGAATTATGAAAAAATTATCTTCCACAAGCAGATAGATGTTATATTCGGGTGCAAGCTGTCATCTTGACCAATGCGAACGCACACTCAATTTATTGGTATTGAAGTTTAAGTTGCAAGCACTTTCTTGTACCTAAAATAAGATAGGAGAGCAAAATACAATGCTATACAAGCAATACCAGTAATTACCAAAACCAAATTGAATCCAGATGGATAGTCAAAAACTGTGGTTTCAAAGTTCATTCCAAATACACCTGCTACAGCAGTAAATACTGCAGCTACCAACGTAGCAGCTGTAAGAAGCAGCTCAAACTGTATTAGCTGGTTCTGAATATTTCCCTGTAATAAATAGAGTGAAAAGTAATGCTGCCTGTGGACACAGTTTAGAGCATCAAAGAATTGAAGGAATATTCAGCAGAATGTTGCAAACTGTTAATGTCAGCTTACCAATTTTATGTTGATAAAATCTTCTGTGTCGTCAATGTATTCTTTGAGCTGCATTACCAGCAGAAAAAAAAATATTTAGCATTTGCATGAAGCGCCTAAATAATAAAACCATATGCTATTAGTTAATATAAAATGTCACTGTGGCTGCTACTCATAAGAAAAATTCATAATGCAACGGGTTGATTGGGAGAAGGCTTGCCTGAGCTAATTTAATGTTTATATGAGTACCTTAGCTATATTACCCAATACTATGATATCCAACATAAGATACCCTATGTTATAAGCAACATGGGTAGATTGTAATGCTACAGCTGAGTAGGTCAAACTTCTCATACCGATAATAGTGTGTTAAGAGTATTATCAATGACTACAAAATATGCTTCAAGCAACATTTCGAGTGGCTCAATCTTTTCCCCATTATCAGAAGACACCATTGAGCTACCAGGTTTGCTAGAATTTCCAATGCTGCTGAAAGCCCTTTGCAACATCTGGACTCCACTAGTCGTTCGCTCGGGTGAAGCAGGAGCTGACTTTGAAGTCAATCCACCAGATGCATTAGTTTGAAAACAATCATTAATAGTGCAAGTATCAGATCTTCTCTTTTTCTCCGTTAGACACATCTCAGCCATGTCACCATCATCATCCATAAGATGTTCAATTTCATCACGAACCTGGGAATTAACAAGTTACTGGTTGCAGGTAATAGAAAGACAGAAAAATTGAGGATAGTAATCAAGGATAATAATTCAACATTGATCAACCTTCTGAACTCGTTGAGTCAAAGCAAGCAGGTGACCTTTAAATCTCCTAACACGTTCCAGATTTAAAGTACTGATAGATGAGGCTAGTTCATCTAGCACAGGATATATTTCCATTTCCAGTTCGTTTACCTGTCAAATAACAACCTTCTTAATATACGGGATTCAAGATAACAATTTAATTGCATAAGGCTGGAAGCTTATTCAGCATCTTTTTCTAGTGCCTTAAGCTATGCATATAATGTGACATAAACATAATGACCTGAATTCCAACGCTGAAACAACAATTTGCAAACATACAAGCTATACGACTATACCTAGTCTTGAGCCACTGAAATTTGCACTTCGATGACCTAGGTCCTAAGATAAAATTAAGATATGAGAACAGTGATAAACCTTCATTCCTATGGATTTCTTGAGGGATATCATGAAACTTCATATGTTAATTTTAAATCTTGCATTGGTTTTTGCCCAATTTCTCTTGTTTTACAGCAAAAGTAATGAATTCGATGAGTTCAGATGAAAAATAGGTAAGCACATTTGATGGAGATATTAACCCAAATGATGTTATGAAGATATTATTAACAAAAAGGGTTTCTTGAAGAAAATTATAGAGATATCTATTGAGGCATGAATTTAAAGAAACTCTATCCAAACAAAATATATCGAATCTCAATCCCAAATTTGGTGGATATAATGAAGTAATCCTCTTTCTATCCGTATCAAAAGAGTAGGAACTATAGATTGGATACACTCATCTTCGATCATCTTATCATCATTCATAATACCTAGAATTTTTTACTCATCATTCACAATATTTTGTCATCTTGGTCAATCTTGGAGCATCACAAACATAAATTGTCAATAGTTCACAATAGCAGATATAATTCAACCCAGAGTTATTGCCATTATTGCAGTGGTTAGTTAGCGTAGCAGGAAAAACTGAAAACAGGGTGAAAAATCCTTTTCTCCTTACATCAATCAGTGTAGCAGCACTTCTCGTTCTACTCTTGGGTATGAATTGGGTATGAAGAATATATTTAAAATTATGACCTTTGTTATGTAGTAATACCAAAGTTGAAGATTCGACACCAGGTTCAATAGAAATTTATCGTAATGATATTCTTGCAAATTAAGTTATCAATTGCCACAGATGAATGTCTATATGGATTTAAACAAAGAGAGATAAAACAAGCTGGGGAAAAAAAGTCAAGCAAAGTCTCAAGGTTTTGGGTGAGATTGTTTGATGGTATAATATTTATACATATTAAAAAGTAATACAAAATTTGTCTTAAAAATAATACGTCAAAATTTGTATACATTTTAATGCCAACAAACTTATATATTTTGCTGTTTTCCTTAAATAAATTCTGATAATTTAACTGAATATCACAATGCTTATTTATATCATTCAAGAGTCTTGATTCGATACCAGAAGAATTTTTCATAAAAAAGTCTTTCAAAATCCTAATCAAAGGCACTTCCCCTAAAGTATAACTTCTATCCATTATTTATGAATATACCTTAAATTTTGGATTTTTATTTTTATTTTTTAGCTTTTATAGAACTCTAGTATAAATTATTCAATATAATCTCAAAACTTCAAGCAAGTACTCTTAAAGATTTGAGTTCATTGCTGCATGGAGAAAGGGATTTTATTTGTTTATTCTCTTTTTCTACCATCTTTTGGATCTTTATGGTTGAAAATATATGTTTGAGTACCAGGCAATATTTCATTTTATATCTAAATCCACAGTTTGGGCTATGGTGGACTCAGATTTGATTGTGGATCTTTCCAGTTTTAAATATATTATGTATTTCTGTTCATTAGGTTTGTTACATTGCACTTAGCTGCATTCAATTGGCCATTCTTAGATGTATGAGCATGGATTTATTAATTATGACACAATTAATCATCATATATATGAGGCAAATCAGGTCAATGGTTATTCAATAACCAAACGGTAAGATATAACCAAACGGTAACTCTTCTTACCTCAATTGATTAATGGATTAGCATCCAACAATCTCTTATTACTTAACGCTTTTCTAGATAATTTTATGAGCCAAAAATTGATTTGGTTAGGAATTGGATCATTACAAATGTGACCTAGTTTCCAAGAGAATTAGTTGAAATACTTAGCTAATGATAGGAACTTGCCTTTTATATGGGAATTTGGAATTATAGTAATTCAACACAACTGAGTCCCGAACCATAGATTCATCTACAATTGACATCCTTGTGTTTGTATCTGCAAATTACTCCATTGTGCACTACTTCATTTTTACTCTTATTCTACATTTTTTCACCCTCTTAATTTGTCGTCTATGGATTAAGAGTCCTGCAACATTGGTAATTGGTAATTGCTAATTGCTAATTGCACACATCAGATGATGATAGCAGCCACAACCAAAATTCAAGTTTGTTATCCTGACAATCAAAGATCATTGGCAACGTTATCCCCCCACCCCCAATTTTTATTCTACCATAAACAATGATAGGGTAGAAATTGACGTGGGACAAAGAGGAGTCATACATAATTATATGTCAGACACCTGGACTTTTAATCAAGGTACTATAACTTGATACTGATGAGCTGATGTAGCAGAGTACTACCCACATGCCATTCATGATTTTAAGTTCAGGTATTTCAAAAAGACAAGTGGTTGACATTGCCTTGCTTCGATTTTCCATTGCACATGTGATGGAGGGACACATAAATGTTGCTACAATGTGATTTAATTAAAATACTTTTTGATGCAAAGCCACTATATTGAGTCAGGTTACGGTTTTTTTATGTTACCATTATTCAAAGTGTCATACTATGCTTTTGCGCCATTACTCTGTGAGATATATTTTTATTTAATGCGTACTAATGTCTTGGTATTTAACATTTTTATCTGCCTGTTCATTTCTTATTTAATGATTAATGAGAATTATTCCATATGTCTATAAATAACATCGTTTAAGACAGATTTTGCATACACCAGACAATTCCTTCTATCCTTTCCTCTCTTCTTTCATTGGATTCTTGTGTTTTGATAGTTATGATGCCTTAATTCTTCTGAGAACTGTTCTCCTTCACTGAGACATGCACTAGTCGCTACCATGGATTTCTGTCTATTCTATTTATGCCTATTAGTTTCTATAGGGTTTTAGATGATTTGGATATATAGAGCTAAGGGTTAGGATTTGTTTTTTTATTAGGGGTTTCATGCTATACAAATAGGTCCCTTGGCTGTATAATAAGAGATAAAGTTTTCCTTAATAATAGATGTTTTCTTATATTTCCTAAGATATTAGCTAGACGACCACCACCCTTTTGTTTGTGTTTCAAATCTCCTTGCACACTATATTACCTTTGTGCTACGCACAATTAATCCTAGGGTTTTTTAACCAGCCAGAATCTTGATTGCAGTGAATGGTGGAAAATATTGTGGGCAGTCAATAGAGTATAATCACGGTCAAGTTATATAGATTATTTGAATTTGCAGGGAAATACTTAGAGTGGATGATGAAAATATTTCCAACATGATAAATCCTGAAGTAATTTAACCATAATACTGACAAGCATCAAGTATATTGCTGCCATTTTCAATGTAAAATAGAAAAATTTAGAAAATATACTATCACATTCACAGCCCTAATGTGGAAGATTCCCGAAGTGGACCTTTAGGTCAATTTATACCTGAGCATCTAAAGATGTGCATGTCAATTCTAGAGCCAACTCCAGTGCCCTAATTTCAAAAGGTAGATCATCTGTTAAAAAATGGAAGACAAAGTAAGCAATCCTATGCAGTAATCATCTCCATCAAAAAGCTTAAAAAAGTGCTTAATAGCTTGGAAATATAGTAGATTTAAGTATTACGAAGAAAAGACTCCACAGCTAAAAGAAAACTCAATGTCAATCCGTTATTATTCTTCATCCATTCCCTAACAGTGTCCCAACAGAAAAGACAAATAGGTAAGTTAAAATCGTCACAATAAACCTAGATACATATAAGGCATTTTTTATGAGTCTTCCTTGCACCTAAATCTATATGTTACATCAATGAGCTGAAATCCTTCCTTACCAGCTTTTTCATTCTTAAGGCGACTGCATAATTCGGACCTGTACTGACCAACACTACCATCCAATGAATTCATCAGGATGACCTCATCAGCAGTGATTATACATCGAATTTGCTCAAGGTTGACTACAATAGCCTTCTCCCGTCCTAATATTGCTGAAGGATAAATAAACATTGGATCCAATAGCCGGAGATCTCTAGAAGGCAAAGAACAATTTCTCATTATAGTTGCCTTGTCAAGTCTCACTGTCTCAAAATTCCCATCATGACCAATTTTAATCCAAGATCGACTTCCATGACCTCTCTTCTTCAGGCCTGATATCCCACTCCCACGATTTATTTGCGCATTGGAATAAGACCTCTCACTGCCATCGCGAGACAAGGAAATCTCAGGTAGACTGGGAGAATAATACTGATCTTGTGTTTCATCCATAGCAATTGCATTATAATTTTCTCACTTGCAATACTGATACAGAATTACTCTTAACTGTGGTAGTCTCCATCAGTATTCAATATTCAGCATTCATTTCCACCACAACCTTGACATACAGGTGATAACCGGATCAAGAACTGCATCTAAGGTGATCCATACGTTGTGCCTTTCTCAAATTAAAACCTGAAATTGGCACCCCAACAAGAAAATTACTGGACAACGGAATGTGAAAAAAAATAAAATAAAAGAAATACAGAAAGAGGCCATATTCACGTAATCCATCTAATTGGAGAATTAAACGCAACCAATAAGAAAACTAGCAAAGTGACGCATGAGTCGATATGAAAACTAACAAATAGGAAAAAGAATGTTACACTTTAACCACATATCACGCTTTAATTGAAGAAGCAAGCAACAGACATGTAGTTTCAACTGAATTGAGTAATAAAACCTTAACCAAAATAAGCAATCAATTAATAGATGAGTTTCAATACATAAAAATAATAGATGAGTTTCAATAACAAAAACGAAAGGGGGAAAAAACGCAATGATGTGATAATTACCATCATTCAATTCAATACATAATTTGTATTAAGATTCAAAAAATTGCTTTGCCAGTAAACTCGGCCAGATACTAATAGATGAGTTTCATCCACTATCCTTTAAACTTGCCAACACTAACGTTGTGCCAAAATACCAATTCACACTAAGTCACACTCCCACTCCTTAACCTTTTACTGACAGCACCCACCAATTCCCGAGTCTCATACAAGATTTCATCTTTTGCATAAATACCACCACCCCATTAACAATTTTTGTCAAATCAGATTCAAACAGTGGAGTAAATCGAAAACCCAGAGTTACCTGAAGGTCGAGAATATGCAGAAAAGGTTTGAAAGGTGGAAGATGGGTTGAAGTAAGATTGCGAAAGGGTTTCTATTCTCAGAGAGGAGAGACGAAGAAGATTACGAACACTGCATTACGAGAAAAGAAATTATGAAATGTACGTAAGCGCTTTTCATCCGAATTGCTTTAAGTGTTTGATTACTAACCTTTTGGGTTGCAATTTAACTTCTTTTTTTTATGTTTTTGAAAGAGTAAAACAGCTTGACAAAGGTAGTTATTAGTTGTATATGTTATGCGGTACACAAAAGGTTTCTTCATCTAAGTAATTTTTTAATTTAGTTAATATGTTTTCTTATTAAATATATTTATATATATATAATGTGTTTTATCTTTAAATTAAATTATAAAATATTTATTTTTGCTGTATATAAAAGTCTTATAAAATAATATTTTAAATAAATTATATGTGTGTGTTATATTATGAAGTGTGAATCTCTCTTTTTTTTTATTAAAAACATACTTCACATATAATTTGTTAGAATGATATTTTACATTACTTTCATATTAAATATTTTATATTTTAATTTAAAAATAAAATATATTTTCTTACAATAATTTAAAAACAAAAAAAATATATTTAACTTTTTTGTTTGTATGATAAAGGTAATGTTTCTTCTTTATCTTCTTATATGGGTAAAAAAAATCAGCTTTGTAACCTAAAAGTATATATTAAATATTTTATAGTTTAATTTAAAAATAAAATATATATTTTTGAAATAATTTAAAAGCAAAAAGACATATTTAAATTTTTTGTTTGTATGAGAAAATATAATGCAATTCCTACTAAGGTAATGTTCCTTCCTTATCTTCTCTTCTTACGTTGAAAAAAGAAATATGTAACCTAAAAATTAATTAAAAGATGAAAATTATTAATAGTTGATGTTATGAATCAATGGTTCATTGATTTGATACAATGACTGCTATAATTGACTGATTTGTTATGATTACTCGTTATCAGATTTAAATATTTTATTAACAATTTGTATTCTTTATTTGTTATTGGTTACATTTTGATCTAGAAATGAGACTTTTCGTATAATTAGTAAGATACACCTAAAAGTAAAAGTTGTTTCCCATTCTCTCTTTCTTATCTTTTTTTCTATATTATTAGTTTTATTTTATAACATGTTATCAATATGATGTTCCAACCAACTGAGTACTAGTGGAGGCAATTTCTCTTTAAAGACAATATTTTACGTGTCTTTATCTAGACTCTTTCTAATCCTTTGTTCATTTACAATTTTATTTTATGTGGTAATTCTAAACATGTCAAACCTAATTTGTGGTCCTTTATTATTACAAGGAAGAATTACTTATATTAAATATTAGATGCTGAAATACATGTAGATGTAATGAGTTTTGGTGCTGCCATTACAAAAATAAATAAAGCAATTAAGAAACTAATTTCCTCCTGCAACAACAATATTGTGGAAAGGGAGTTCACAAATATTTTGAATTTATTTCATGTATTCTTATGGATGAATGAAAAATCATAAGACCCGATGAATTGGCTATGCTCAATTCCCAAAAGTAAATGTCGCAATATATCTTTGATTTATATTTTCATGGTCATAGTCGTGACTTTGATTGTGGTTGTGGTCGTGCTAGGGATCATGGTTGTGGACATGGTCATAAAGGAAATTTCAAAGAGGGATTTTATCATTAGAAGTAAAACAAAATGTGAAAAAAGGAAAAAAAAAGGTGAAAGTAATGGCAAGATGAAAATATAAGTTATATTACGGTGGTAAAGGTAATTTGAGTTGTACTTGTCGCGCGCTAAAACATCTTAAAAAATAAAAAGAAGAACATAGAAACACATTTTGCTTATGATGATAGTAATTTTGATTATGACGATATGGATGTCACTCATCTTTATATTGTTGCTTTCTCTGTTAAACCAAATGGAAACATTATTGATCACCTCATTGGTGATGAGAGTGTTAAAAAGCAAATCAAGCAAAATATCATTAAAAATCACTATTCAACATTTGATACCATTCCCAAACGCAGGAAAATTTAAAATTTAATAATTGCGTATAAGGAGGCAATACTTTATAAATAATTTAATACAAATCGAAAATCCAAAATACAAATATTCTAAAACTTGTTTCTTTAATAAGATTCCCCAAGCTAGCCCTCACTCTGGCTCTATGCCTCGCCATCATCACCTATAATAACATCTGCTTCTGTGTGGCAAGTCACACGATCATCGTCAAACACAAAAAAAAAGGATGAATTCAAATAGAATAAAATATGCATAGACCACATAAATACCTCACCTAAAGGAAATAATAACTTCACTTGGCAATACTGACACCTTTAAAACCTTATAACACAAGATAAAAATACATTCATAGTCTCATAACCATATGAGACCAGCACATCACATCACATCATGCACATACTCGACCATGGCCTTAAGGATATCATATGCTTCCACGAACCTACCCGCTCGTGGTCCAACCTCTCGAATCTACCCGCTCGTAGTCCAACCTCTATGAACCTCCCCACTCATAGTTTAAGACGTGTGACCACATCCAGTTACGAAGCTCTCCAACTCGACCCACCACAGATTGATGACTTAGTGAGCCAACCTAACCCGACTCACTTATTAGTGAGCCAAAAAAAATTGAACCCGACCCGGCTCATCACGGGTTGATAGGTTAAACAGATTGGCTCACAAACTCACTTGATTAAAAAAAATACAATTTTTTATTTTTTTCAGTCAAAACTAAATTATAATTCTAATTAAAATATAATTAAACTTTAATACAATCCAAATACAAACAAAAATCATAAAATACAAATTATCTATGTGTTGGCTAAAAAAACAACTTAGCATGACCCAAATGCAAAGCTCAACTTAACAGAAAACATTTGTGTGACCTTTTATTTGCGGGTTGGTGAGCCAACCCGGCTCACTACGAGTTCAACCCGGATGAGCCGGGTCAAAAATCAACCCTATTGAAATTTGTAAAAAAAATTCAACCCAATTCGACCCAAACCCGTGGTGAGTCGGGTTGACTCGCAAGTTCCAACCCATTTTGACAGTTCTAGTTACATAGTAGAATTTCACCAACTCATATCATTGATCACTCGACAAAACGCAATAAAACATTTAGAAAATCAATATAGCCACAGTACCAACCAAAACCATAGAAAATAATCAACAGGGCTTGCATCACATTGTAGAACCCAGAGAATGGTTCATACTGCATTAAAGAATATAGAATGTTGTACTAATTTTCCTTCACTAGGCTTTTATCCCAAAGAGACTTTCCTAGTAAGGTTTCAATGAGACACATTCTCTTAATGGATACTCAAAGAGAAGTGTTATGAATTAATAGTCGTCCATTGTTTTGATATATTTATATATATGATTGATAAATTGATTTACTATGATTACTCATATAATTAATTAGTCTTTATAATATTTTATAATATTTGCATTAACTATTTCATTTTCTATCCTTTATTTTTATAATTTGTATCTATAAATATAAAATGATAAAATATACGTAAAAGTTACTCTCCATTATTTTTTTTATTCTTCTCTATTTATTAACTTTATTTTATAACAGTTGAAATATTAGTTTTTTTTTTCACAACAGTGATATTACTATGTCTAATAATATATTTCACTGTTTTTAATAAAAATGTTAAATTATTTTTTTCATTCACACTATAATTAGTCTTAAATAACAACGAAGACAGTGGACCCCAAGATAAATTATGAGTAGTTAGATTGGTTAATTAAATTATAAGTGTTTAATTAAATTAGTGAATTAAACGATGAAGGGAAATATCATTATATATATATATATATATATATATATATATATATATATATATTTATTTGTTAAAGACAAATGATATTAATTCTCTTATGTTTTTCTTAAAATGTTAAATTATTCCTTTTTTTCATTCACATTAATTAGTCTTAAACAACAACGCGAAGACAAAGGACCCAAGATAAATTCTGGAGTACATAGATTATTTAATTACATTATTATAAGTGTTCAATAAAATTAGTGAATTAAATGATGAAGGGAAATAATATATATATATATATATATAATTTATTAAAGGTAATTTTCTTAAAATGAATAACCTAAAGTTTAAATAGATACTTAATTTAATTTTGGCTCAATTAGTGATTTACTTCTTTAATTTTTAGTTTGGTTCATTTTTATTCTCTTAGGTTCAATTTAGTCTTCCAATTTTTTCAAAATGTTCAATTTAATTATTTATGTCAAGTTCACATTAACTTCGTGCTCGTACATACCACATGTTATTTTGTGAAATTTTTAATTTTTTTAATTTTTTTAATTTTTTAACTTTTTTTGTTAAAAAAAACATAAACTATCACATTTCACGTCATGTCTTGTTATGTGTCAATTTGTGGAATTTTTTATTTTTTAATGCAAAAAAAAAATGTCACATATCAGGTCTTGGTCGTGTCACATGTCAGCATATCATTGGTTGTTTTCAATTTGGTCCCTGTGAATATTATTTTGTTTAGTTCTTTTCTCTCAATCAATTAGAGTCCAAAGTTAGGAGCTTGGGTTAGTGTCATCTAGGGATGACAACAGGGCGGGGTGGGGACGAGTTTCGCTATCCCATACTCATCCCCGTAAAAAAAATCATCCACATTCTCATACCCAAACCCAATGGGTATCAAACTTTTGTCCCATCCCCATTCCCACCGGATAACAGGTATAATCTCATACTCATACCCATACCCATTTTCTTACTACTTTATATTAATTTTAATTAATTTTTATAACATAATAAAAAATTACGGTAAAGGAAACATAAAATTATCAAATATTCAATATTATGAGAATGATTGTTTCTTTGATATCAAATACTTTGAAATAAATTATAATTGTTTACATTTTAGATTGGAATACCAAATAAAATTTCATGAGAACCAAAACATTTATTAAATTTGCAAACATTAGTGAAACCTAGTTGATAAAATTTAAAAAATATAAAAGGAAAAAAAATCAAATTAAAAAATATTTTAAATGTTTTTTTACTTCAATTTTTTAAATTATAATGAATCTCTTTTTTTTATACATTAATAAAAGTTATAATACATCACTTGATGAAAATGACGCAAAGAACAAATAATAAATATAACAATAAAATTTTAACATAGATCTTGTATCTTTTGAACTCCAATATATGTTGAATGATGATAAAAAAAATATTCATGACAATTACATTAAATTTTTATATTGTAGTAAATAAAAATTATTTATACAATTATAGTGGAAAAATTAAAGTATGATTGTAATGAGTTAGAAAATAAAAAATAATTAGATAAAATTTATCGAAATAGTATTCTACATGATGAAAATAAAAATATTAAAAAAATAACAAATGTGTGTCTTATAAACAATTTGGAGACTATAATCGCACAAAAGAAAACAAATGTATAATTAAGGGTATGATAAGATGAAAAATATCTTAATTGTTTTAGTGAAAGAAAAAAGTTCTTCAAATGAAACAAAAATTAATAATAATAAGTAAAGAATTTCTTTTTATATTACCTAGTAAATGAAAGGTTTATGCTATTAAACACTTAAATTGAGAGTATTAAACATTCTCATGTGAAAGGAAAATATACAATAAATAAAAATATTAAAAAATAATAGAAATATTTAAATGTTAGACATAAATTTTTTTTAATTGACATACATCATTTTAACATAATTACATAAAGGTTATGATAAGATAAAAATATATTGGAGATGCGAATGAGTTTCATGACAAACCAAATAATTAGAAGAAATAAAAAATAGAATATATATATATATATATATATATATATATATTTACCTAATTAATTGTGAATATTTTAATAATTTAAACGAGGATGAAAATATGGCGAGGACGGGTATTATGGCGGGGATATGTACATCCTCATCCTCATCCCCATCCCCATACCCATACCCATACCCATACCCATACCCATACCCATACCCATACCCATACCCATACCCATACCCATATCCAATTGAAAAAATCGGGGATTTCCCATACCCATATCCAGTCAATGCGGGGATTCCCCATCAAAACGGGGACGGATTCGAGCAATACCCACGGGGCAGGTTTATTTGCCATCTCATCCTTACTAATGATAACATGGGTTTTTAGGTCTGTTCCATCCTCACTAGCGACAATAGGGGTTCTCAGATTGTTCAATCCTTACCAACGACGATACGAGTTCTTAGTTTGTTCAACCCTTGTCGACAATGATAAGGGTTTTCGTGTTCCATCCTCACGACAACAATAGGGATCTTGTGACATTTTTTATTTGTTCTCACTTGCATCATTGTGTTGTGTATGGTTCCGATCTAGAGAGGTAATGAGAAATCAAGGGGGCACCATTTTGGTATTATGTTTGGGGAAGGATATTAACGTCACACTCAAGAAAGATGAGAATTTGAGTGATAAGTCATGAGGTTGATCGCCAAGTTATCCAAATAAGATCAAAATTGGGTTCTTATAACTTGGAACTTCAAAAAACTTCAAAAAAATTGGGTTCCTATACTCAATTTTCTTTAGAATTCATATATATCCCAATTGTATTACAAGTGTACTCTTTTATAGGATGAATTAGACAAGATCCTCTATATTCCATATTAATTCTCAATAACTAATATTTAATACCCATTAATATTGCATTTAATTCTCATTATATGAATCATTATTTTCTATATTTAATTAAAAGATAAAAATTATAAAGAAAACTCAAAAGACCATTCAAGATCATATTAGGATATGTGGTTCCCATTTGTTCGTGTAGTGATTTTGCTATTGTCTTGTTTTCCCGATCTGTTGGTGGTGATACTTATGGGGAGTTCTCTTCCCTTGTGTAGGGAGTGTGGTGGCCATTTTTTTAGATGGTTGTTGTGGTTGTCGGAATTGCTTTTGTTGCGAAATAGTGAGCGCCCTAATTTTTCTGCATAATGTTTGTTCTTTTATCAAGGGTTCCTGATTACATAGTTTATTGATTGGTGACGGAAGGCACCGACTAAAGCATGATGGCCCACAAGCCAGCGAGCCAGGATCTATGTCAGATGGGTCAAAAGATTGAACCCATATTTGTAAAGTGGGACGGCCTAGCCCAATAGACCAAATGAGGGACGAGCCTATACAGGCTGAGTTGGCCCGCATTGTCATTCCTTATCATGAAGTTCAAAAAATGAAAATTTTATGTATAAATTTGAATTATTATTAGTTTAATCATTTTTTGAAATAGTGATTTAATTTAAGTAGTGTATTATAATCTTTATTAATGAATAAAAAAGATATTTCATTGCAATTTAGGGAAAGAAGTAAATAGACTTTTAAAATATTTTTAAACTTACATATTTGTTTTCTTTTGATATTCTTTCGAAATATTTTTTAACTTTATCAACTTTGTTTCTTTAATATTTTTAAAATTGATAGATATTTTGGTTGTTATGAAATTTTATTTATTTATGGATACATGTATATCCATTGTCCAATAGAAATGAGGATGAGACAAAAACTTCATACCCAATAAATATTGTGTCGTATAAGGTTGACAAGTCTCCAGACAATGGCTAGACCTTAGGTCAGATACTTACCCACTCTTTCAAAAGCAAGGTCAATCATGAACTTTCAGCATAATAACCCCACAAGAAACCGAGAAGTTGACACACTTCCGAAGGCCGACAAGAGTAGCCATTTCCAAGAGTCTAGACTAACCACTTAACAACCCTAATAGGATAAACACCAAAACTAAGCAACTATACAAAGTAAGCGGCCAGTGACAAGATGCTCGGCCAGTAGTAGGACACTTGTCGACAAATCAGTAGGTATGTAACCCCTTCTCATAGACGTAACTTAGAAGAATTCGCTAAAGATCGAACAAACTTTCTAATAAATCAGGCCTCCAACATCAAGCCCACAAGGCTCATAATTTGGTCCAAGCCCATAACCAAGTCATAATACACATAAGATTGTAAAATGTCAATAACAATTCATAGAAAATTAGTATAAATACATGTGGACCCAACTTTTTGTCATTGATCGCTAATCTTAAAAATTTGACCACCGAAAAAAAATTATCAATTGACATGAGCAATGGAGTACCTTTTGCAATTACATCTTCATCTTTGACTTAAAAAAGGATAAGAACTTAAAAGGACGATCACCACCTAAAGAAGAAGATCTATTCATAAGTCTTGAGATTTTTACAAGATACTATATCGATCTCCTAATAACAAAGAACAAATATAAAATTCTATATCTTCATTATGTTCTTGTTTTCATTCTCATCTTAACAAAAACCATATTTATCCTAAGTTTTATCATGAATAAAAAATTAATTAGACCCTTTTATAAGTTGACTGTCGTTTATTTATATATATATATATATATATATATATATATATATATATATATATAACTAAAAGCAAATAAATTGAAATTAATTACAATATTGATTAAAAACTAATAAAATACAATTATCTTCTGTCACTGGAAGTTACCTGACATACCTTGTGTCTAAGACAATTAGTTGGAGATTTGGCGCCAAACGGAATGGTTGTTCACAGAATGGAATCCAGAACCCAGTTCCTTTATTGTCGCAACAACCCTCTCCGTCTGATTCTTCTGCAAACCCTAATTTCTCATCTCGTTTTCCTTTCTAATCAACTTGCCATTCCTCTCTTCTCCACCCCCTTTCAAATTCAACAACATCTTTGTAGCCAGCTGCAATCGTCAACGTCAAATAAGCAAAGGTTTCAGACACAAAATTGTTTTCTCAGTCGTTTGATTTTTCAGGTGCATCTCTTATCTACTCAATCAAATCCGTTTGATTTTGTATCTTGGGTAATTACAATTTTTAAATTTTGAAATCTAGATTTTATTTTTTTTTTAATTTTTTTTCGATTATTCTGTGTTTGGTTTTTGTTCTTTTTACAAACAAATGAATCAACGTGTATATCAAAAAGGGGACGGGGGTGGAATCTTCGGAAAGGGGTATCTGAGGTTGAATATGTTTCATTTTGGAGATGAGTAACGTGAGAAATGAAGCAAGATACGGGATGATAACAATTTTATTAAATTTTGTGTTATTGAATATTTGAAAGCGTACATTGCAAATGGATACTGGAATAATGAGATTAAGGATTCAAGGTTTTAACTGTGGTTTTGCAGCAATCCTTGTTATTGCTTAAAGCGTCAGTTAAATACAACCGATGTTGTTGTGTTGCAGCCGTCGAGCCCCCAAAAAACTTAACACTACGGTCGAAAACACCGTTGTGGTTAGTTTCTTTGAAAGTGAGCTAATTTGTAAATGGGAGATATGTACCTCACTTCTATGTTATGATTTGGTCATGTGCTTAGTTAATGTAGAATCTCCACCAAACCAGTGTGAGATTATATATTTAGAAGTAGTCTATCTAGAGCTCAATAACAAACGACATAACAATTCCAGTGAGCTTAATTAAGTTAAGGTGTTTTAATAATGTGATTCTTAATCATTAATATTAAATATCTCATATATTGTTTGCTGATATGCTTTGAAGTCATTAAATTTTGCACTAGTCTGCCCAAATTTATTATTCTCAAGGTCTTTTGTTTTTTCTCTGATTGTTGGGTCACATAGAAAATTCCAAATTTTCAATGTTTTTACGTGATATATAATTCATGTGATATTTATTAATCCTGAAACACCATTTACTCTTTGTCATCTTTCTATAATATCTTCGTTTTTTTTCAGAAGAGACAAGCTTTTGAGCTTATTCATGCAGTACAAATGGAAATGCACTTCAAGTTTACATGTCAATATCCTGACACTGAAATGTGGAAATATAGTATAACGTAAGTCAGGTACTCAAGCAAAATTTATAAGGGATTTGGGGCATTGAAAACCAAGCCCGACCATTTGAAATCTTGTGAGGGAAGAGAAGTAGAAAGTGTTCAAATGGATGGAGAGTCATTTGATCATAGTATACAAGAGAAACAAGCAAAAGAAGTTTCAAAAACTATCGGTGATAGTCCGAGAAGTAAAGATTCCAGCCGTGAGAGTGGAAGCAGTAGTGATTCAGAAAAGCAAATTTATGTCATCAGTAAAGTTGAAAGTGATAAGGCTAAAGACTCTGACACACATAGCGATGGCACTAAAATCATATCTCCATCAGCTGGAACGGGAACTTCTTGCTCTTCATCCGAATCATCATCAGATGATTTCTTTGCAATGGACCAATCATTTAAGTACACCAAATCTGGGAAAGATCATGTTTCTAGTTCTGAGAGCTCTGACAAGTCTGAAGTTGACAACAACTTTGTACTTCCAACATCAACATCTGAAATGAACAATTTGAGCAACAGCCAAAAGGATATGTCACCAACTGCTAGTCCCCCCATCCAAGTGATGGATCGATCTGGAAGTAATGATGCATCTATTGTTCCATCTTCAATTTTTGAAGCAAATGCTAATACTTCAGAATGGAGTATTGCTTCTAATGATTCACTATTTAGTATTCAAATAGGGCAACCAAGTTTGAACAGAGAAAAAGCGCATATGTATGGTGAATTATGCTCGTCAACGGAATTGACCAAATCTGGTGAGCTGAATAACCAAGCACCTTCAGTTATACGACAAGAGATAGGCACTACCGAAAATAATGCTACCGAAAAGGAATTGCAAGCAACAACATATGGATCTTTCAAGTTAGAAGGAGAAAGTCACCTTGAAGACAATAGCGAAACAGAGACTTCACCTGAAACAAAGACTTCACCTGAAACTAAGACATCACCTGAAACAAAAAGTTTGAAATCATCCAAGTCCAAAGTGTCTATTCCCTCTCATAGTGACAATGAAATTTTACCTGATCCTCCATTGTGAGTTCATTTTCATCTTTAATTCTTTAATCATATATATATATATATATATATATATATATATATATATATATATATATATATATATATATATATATATATTTTCTATGGATTGTACCTTTTTTAGTAAAAAAACAAAAATGTTAAAGCATCACCATTCTGACTACAATACTAACTAGGTTTGCATATCAGCGAGTATTAGTCAGCTACACCATTCCCAGACTATATTTAAAAAAAAAAAAATACAAAATAGGAGACCAAACCAATGTCCATGTGGAAATTCTTATATTTGTACACATCCTTTACAACTGATTTATAGACAAGCATATATGTTAACTATTAGCATGGTAAATTACAAGGACATTGATCCATAGATATTCAAAACTCAGCCAAATCCAATTATTGAGGAATATCCCCTTATGTACATTGCAGAAAGAGGCGGAAAGGCTACTCTTATAGTTGTGGCTGGATGAACAATTTGTGGCCGAGCTGCAAGTGTTTGAGTTGTTGCCCATCATTCTCCTCTTGTTGGAGTTGTAATCGTACAAAGTGTCATCATCACACCTCCCAAACGTATGTTTTCTCCTCTTCACCGATATCACATTTATTATTTAGACATCAAGTTAAACAACTTAAAGTTGTTCTTTGGTTCTTGCTACATGTCTCATTTTGCATTCTATTTACCTTATTGTTAAACATGCTTCTTTTTATTGCATTAAGTATGTCCTTGTTATCTATTTTGATGTTTGCACACGCTGAGGCATTATAATTTGTCATGAGATTCTCTGAAAAAGTTCTTTTAGTTTCAGGTCTAACTGTACACGCATATTGATTTGAATCTGTTATGGAATTATTGTAGGTTGAAAGAAGAAGGAAATGGTTCTACGAAGATGGATGTTTCACCACATGAATCAGATAAACCACATGAATCAGATAAAGAAGAATCAGGAATGACTTCGGACTCTACAGCCATCCAAACTAAACAAGAATCCAAAGTGCTTTCCAAATCAAAAGACAATAAATCCAATTGGCTCCATTCTTTTTCTTGTCCATGGAACCTTCCTTCCAAACCTTGTTGTCGTTGAGAGATCTTTTACAGAATTCAGATGCCTCGTTTGTTTATAGTTTAACACCACCTTTAGGTACATAGGTTTGATCACATGGCAATGAACACATATGTTGGAGCTTCATGGAACCACTCTTCCCTTCAAAGAGTACCTATGAATGTATATGAGGGCTAGATTCATAATGAGTAAAGACAAATTATATGGTTTCATCGAAAATTTAATGGTTTTGACACTTCCTGAGAAATTCTCTCTCTCTCTCTTAGTGTCTCTTCTTGGTGTGTTCAAAATCATTAAAGGTCTAAAAGGCAAGCATACCAAAACCCTTAGAGTGTTTGGGTATGATAGGAGCACTCATAAAGAAAATCACCATGAACCTGCAATCTGACTTTGCTCTAAAAATTGAACTACTTGATGATTCTGGTACTAGTTTGCTAGGTTTATTGACAAATCATTCCATAATTGTGGAGGACTTAATTTGAAGACATCCAGAGATCGTTTTGATGTTGTATTTCAATGAAATCCTGCAATTTGTTTCATAGAGACATCATTTATCATTAGTATAAAATTTAACATACTGACAAATTTAATTAATCTGACCATGAAATTTTAAGCCATATATCGTCTTGATCTATAGCATAAAATTAATTGTAAGTAAAAAATGTGATCATATGGCTCATTGCTACGTAAGCTATGGAGTATTTACATAAGCAATCCTTTGTGATATAGTTAGATTTTTTTTTTCTAAATATATTAACTTTAATTAAATATTAGAAATTTAAAATACTAATATTTATCGATAAACACTACAAGAAAATGTCTAAATAGCAACTAATTTTAAAGACAAAAAATAATTAGTTATTATAGTGACTAATTTAGATATTAATTTATAAACCAAAGATTATTGGTATTTAAAATAGTCTTTATTATGAATAAAAAATTATAATTGATTTGTGAATTGGTTACTAAATTGTTCTTTAGCATTAGTTACCAATGTTTTTACTACTAAAGGAATTAGTGTCTAAATTGGTCTCTAATTATCTTTATCTATCTTGGAACATTGTTATACTGACTTATCTTTCTTCTTTCATTATGGATTTTGTTATCATCAAAACCTACTTGATGTTTGGCTCGTCCAATGGGGTTTTCCAGCATCTTATGTTAACATGGAGTGGAGTTGCTCCTCCTGGATTTGAGTTGCTCGCTTAAGAACTTACCTAAATTGAAGTGACATTCTGGTTTTTCTTGAGTGAACCCTCCTTGCACCAATCTGATCGAGAGGTACACTTAGAGAGAGAGAGGAAGAGAAAGTTTTAACTATTTCTGTCTTCGTTGACTTGTTTTTTGTTTCTTGTGGAACAACTGTGTCTTGGAAATCTTCAAGGAACATTTCCAATTCACCTTTACCTCATAAAGCTCACCTTATGGTGGAAGTAGAAGAAAAAAAGAGAACATTCGCTCAAATAGAAGAAGACATGTGTAGCATGCTGGAAAGATTCTACTGCTTAGAGGATTCTAAAGGCAAGCGTGATCATGAAAGAAGAAGAATGTTAGAAACTTTCAAAAAAGAGGATAAGTATCGGTTACATACATGGTTGAGAAAGAATCCTTTAAAGGTGATTGCAATACTTTGAAGTGTTGTTCCCATTTAAATCAGAATTATTACTTTTCATTGGGAAAACTTACTAACTTGTATCTTTTTGTCCTTTCATAAAATTTCTATGAACATTCAGAGACATTCTTTTACTTTTTTTGTTTGTATGGATATTCTTTTGTGTTCCCTTGTAAACAAAGCATTTATTTTGAAAGTATTTGATGTGTTTTTTACGTTGGTATTTGATCCTCGAGGACGATCTTCCAATACCTTCATAATAAGAGATTGGTCTCTCATAAGATCCAATTCTCAATTTAAAAAGATTTTTGTTTTTGGATTAATTTAGATTTGCATGTTTTTATAACTCATGTTTGTATGTTTGTGTGTAGGTAATAAAGTGTCTACGGTGTTTTAGAATTCGTGGGCGAATTCTCTCTAACCCAAGGAGGATGATGAAATCTTAATCAACCCAAATGTATAAATAACAAATAAAAGGAGAGTCATTAGCAAAGGAGGTGCAAGCAATAGTTTGGGAGGTGTGTTAGGAGTGAGCAAGCACATTGGGTTGCCTTAGATCCAAAAGGAGATGAGGAACATATGGTTTGAACATAAGGGATGGAGGTGCGTCTAGATGAGCATGGGTTGCATTATGCACACATGTAAGATGCAAATTTCTGTATATGTTAACTTTGCAAGGAAAAGAAATGCTTCTACAAAGGTGAATCACATGGCTAGCATTGTGCACATGCTAAATTGCAACATGTTTTAGATTTAAAGATAATAGTTTAGTGGCACATAATTAGGAATTAACCTATTTTAAATTCCTTAATCTAGTTGGCCTCTCATTTATCAATAGAGAGCCACACCTCTTGTATTTTTCAAATTTGATATATGATAAAGAATATTTGTTGAAATTGTGAGTAATTGAGTGTTGCTTTCATTTTAAGCCTTATCTTGAGCAAATAGTTCAAATGGCAACTCTAACTTCCACTTGTCTTGGCCTTTACTTCATATGGCATGGCTTCATGTGTAACACCCCTTTCAAGATGTCACATGTGAAAGTTGTTTTGTTTTCCAAACTTTAAAACACAATCATTGATACCATCCTATTAAATAAGAATTTCCACAATTATCTTATCTTAAAATATCACTTGTAAGACCCGTGAAAATAAAATATAAATAAATTTTTAATTATCAATAATTGTGGATTGGAGATACATTTAAAAGAATTAAATGAGCCAATCATGAAAAGGATCAGTGGTAGCTTAAGTGACTGAGAGTACTTAAATGTGTTGAAAGGACTTAGGTTTAAGTCTTGTGTACAACATTAATGTGTTATTTATTTTATTTTATTTTTGGAAAGTATGCGTAAACGTGTGATGTGTCCTTGTATTGGTTTATAAGCATGAAATAACATGAAATATGAAATGACTTGTTGGTTGTGCATATGTTTGGTAACTGGGTGGAGGTGAGTTTGAACCTTATTTGGCGTTAAATAGTTCCTTTTTGCACTTGAATTATTTTGCTACGTTGGTAGATGATTAGAGTCGGTAGTTCAGTTATTAAATAGGAAAAACCTCCAAGTAATGTCACTTGAATGGCAATAAATCCCAATTTTTGTATTTTATTTTTATTTAATTATTTTAGGGCTGAAAAGGGGGAAAGGAAGGAGTTACTAATGGGAAAGTGTAGGGTTTCTATACAACTATTGGGGTGAATTGTGATAGCACTAAAAACCTGATCTAACGAGTGCAAGAGGACTAGAGATAGTTCTTTTGTTAAGAGGTCAATGGTAGATCAAGGGTTGTGCAAGAAGGGTTCTAGGTGCGAGTTTGGAGCAGAAAATCCAGGTAAGGGGAGTTGTACTTCCTGATTTTAATTTTAGTTATGTGTTTCATGATATGTTGAAGCATGATTGCATGATTTCCCCTTCTCTTTAGGCTATAAAACTCATGTTTCTGGATTTCTGCCAGAAATCGTTTGGTGGTGTTCTTGGGCCACTAGGCAACGCGTGTAGAATAAACTTGTTTCCTGGGTTTTCCCAGAAACCGCCTGGTGACAATCGTGGCCCGTTAGACGACACAAATAGTGTTGTTCTTTTTTGTGTTTTTGTTGGATTTTTGGGTCATTGTTGATCCTCTGGGTAAATTGATTTTATGCTTGTTGAATATTTTCGTTATAAAGGGTTGAAAATAGCTATTGTGTTGTTATTCCGGTGATTATGTGATTACACAACCATGTGGGTTCAATGAGGATTTGGGGATTGAATCAAAATCATGATTGAATGTGAAAAGTGTTGTAATTTTGTACTGGTATGCGTTAAGTTGGATGTATCTGAGTACTAGGAACATGAATTAATGTGGATTTTGTTTAATTGAATGCCTGTGTCGAGTTGTTGTGATTTTTGGAATTTCCCTCAGGTGCAGAAATCTAAGTTATGTCCAAGAACTTTGATGCACCGCCTGGCGGCCAGTAAGGCCCTGCCAGGCGACGCTTGTAGTGCAGCAGGGTGTGTGTTTGGTGTGTGGTGTTGTGGGTGGGTTTTGTTCGAGCTTATTTTGAATCATACATGTGGTAGTAATAGGAACTGGACAAAATGTGTTGTTGTGTATCTAATTCATGGGGACATGAATGGGGGACGATGCTAAGTTGGAATTGGTAATGTAATCGAGTAAAGGAATTAGTGCAGATGGGATTGAGGTAAAGTATGATTGTTGGTATGAGTTATTTGTAGAAGATGAGTTCTATTTTTGGAATATACCTTAGGGGGCATAATGTAAAATTAATAGGTGGAATTATAAGACTAAGTGTGATGTTAATTGTGGGTTGACATGATGAATTGGTAAGAGGGGAGTTCTTATAGGTGTTGTTTGAATTTAGTTTTATTCCTTGTATGAATAAATGAATATGTTGTTGTTTCATAATGTATAAGAGCATGGTTGATTTTTGGTTCCATTCAAGCATTGGCATGAGTTAAAATGGTTGACTATATGTGATCTTATATGATTGGTGTGCATGAAGATAGTGTAATTTTGAATCATGTTGTAATGTATAGACATGTAAATTGGTAGTCTGTATTTGTACCTAAGACGTTTGAGGTGAAAAAAAAAACTTGCATTGGGGTGCTAAACCAGAAGCTCACGCAACTGGTATAGCGCTTGGCGGTACTGGTTAGACTGCTAGGCGATAAGTTACCCAGGGAAGTCCCTAGAGCGAGTGACGCCTAACAACGTGTTGGGATCGGCAGGCGATCTACACTGAAACTTCGCCTGGCTGTGCTAGGTCATAGTCTAGTGACAGGGTGCATTTGTGGTGTGTTTTGTATGGTTTGTTGTGAGGGTCTTGGTTTGGAATATGCTTGGATGAATTACGAGCGAGGAGGTTCATAATGGAGTTGGAAACATGTGATTAATATGGACAAGGAGGTTCGCATTGAATGTACTCTTGTGTGGGGATACGAGCGGGGAGGTTCATATATTTTGTACTCACACTTGAGGATGTTATGAGCGGAGAGGTTCGTAGAGTCAGACTACGAGCGGAGAGGTTCATAGAGTTGGACCATGAGTGGACGGGTTTGTGGAAGCATATGAAATCCCTAAGACCATGGTTGATTATGTGTTAATCTAATAGAAGTTATAAGAATAGGGTTTTCATTGTACCTTATGGTATGAAGGTCTTTAAAAATGATAACATGGTTAAGTTATTTTGGGTGAAGGGTATTTATCTTTATTTATGTGAGTTTGTTTATTTAGCTCACACTTTCTGTTTGTATTTGACGATGATCTATGACTTGTCACACAGGAGTAGATGATGATTCAAGTGCTGATGGTGAGGCATCGAGAAGGACCGAGGGCTGGAGCTTGGGGTTTTATGAAAAACATATGTTTTTAGAACTTGTAATTGTTAATTACTAGTTGGCTTTGGCTTTCGAGCCTGCAATAAATAGTTAACGGTTTATTTTTATTTTTATTTACCGCCATTGAGGATTTTAAATTTTCCCATGTTTTGGGGATAATAATTATGTTCGATTTTATTTTTAATTATAAATTTTTTTCATTACGTAATAGATGTTACATTACCTGCCAAAAGTTTGACTGAAACAAGTTTTATTCTCCAGAAATAAACATTGTTCAACCACCAATTGGTTTAAATCATCAAAATGAAACTGAAGACAAGGTCTTTCAAGTCCAAAACTGAAAACGACTAACTGTTACATTTTATTCGAAATAAAATTTTCAAATGAAAAAGAAAAGCTCCCAAAAGCATCCGTACGAGCTCCTCACAACTAAGCTTCTCCAACTTTATATGCATCAAAATATCTACTACCGTATAACACAAGTTATACGATCATCGCAAGTGAAAACCAAAACCATAAACATGCAAGGGTGAGCTAACTATGTAACATATCACATAATAATGTAAATCAACATACAACTCACCAATCATACCATAATATATGATAATTCATCCAAGCTATCAACTATAAGATGTTTTCAAAGCCACAACATGTAATCATCAACATACAGTGGTGGATCTTGTTAATATTTTAGGGGGAGCCAAAATAATACAATTAAAATTTATATATTTAATTATTGTCACTAAGGCAAAGATAATGAATACATAATTTAGTATAACCATAACTATATAAAGAAATAATAATTATTGTCATTTGTTCTTTTATATTCTTAAACTCATCAATAATTGGACCAAAACTAAAATTTCCAGCTATTTCTTTTTCAATGTAAACAAACAAATTGTCAGCAAAAAAAATCACCTTCCATCTTTATTCAACAATCTTGTTTTGATAATTTTCATTACAAAAAACAATTTTTCTATTATAGTAATGAGTCACCTGTAATTCTTTGAACTTTAAAAAAAACAAATTTATAATTGGACAATTAAATGAGGTATCATGGTTCAGAATATATGTCAAAAAGTTGAATTTGTCTTTTTCATCTTCACACAATTTCCTTTTTTATCATTTTTAAAATATAATTTGTTCTTTTATTATTTACCAATATTTTTTTTTAAAGACTAAGACTAAAGAATAATTTGTCATAATCTAATAAAAAATAGAAACGTAAATACTAAAATAAAAATTCATGATAATTAAGTTACAATTAAAAATCGGTTATAAAAAAAATACATAGAAAATAACTATATACAAAAAGTTCGTTAGATAAAAAATAATTTTAACTATTAAACTAATATTTCACTACTAAATAAGACAAAAAATATTTTTTTTTCAAGAAGGAAATAGAACATATAAGAGATAAGAGACAACGATTTATTTTTCTCTTTAAAAATAAAAAAAACAAGTAAAAGTAAAAAATGAGAACAATATGGGAGAAACTCAGGAGACAGATAAAAAATATCTTAATAACTTTTTTATTCTTTATTATATTTGATTTCAAATTTTATTATCAAATAATTAAATATTATGATTTATAAGTCAAATAAAAAAGGTTTAATTTAATTTTCTTTGATTTTTATATACTACACATAATTTAAAAAACTTTAAAAACTATACATACTTTAAAAAGTTTCAAAAATTTTAATTGCATAAATTATAAAAAATATCAAAATTTTTTAGCATACATAATTTAAAAACCTTTAAAATTTTTAAATACATAAATTAAAATAAATCAAAATTTTTGGGGGGCCATGGCCCCTCTGCCCTTATAATAGTTCGCCACTGTCAACATATTACCACCAAGTAATATTAAACGAAATGACGTTATCTCATAATTAACCACCCAACCAATTCTCTTACACAATTTACCAAAGATTTCACTTCCCATTTCTCTCATAGCAAGCCCCAACGAAGTATACCATTTCCCATTACTTATATCAAGAGTCTCGGTTCCGTCATACTTCTCAAACTGGGGCATTTTCCACCGCTTGGGTAACAGGGTTTCTAAGACCTCTTGTGTTAAGGGGAAATCCCCATCTGTGTGGACTATCATTCTACATGGGTTGTAGCCATTGTTGGCACCAGTGCTTTCCGGTGCACTCCTCTTATGCCTGATTGATGGGCTGCACCCAAGAAGGTTGAGGTTGTTCCTCCCTCTCCTGGGCAGGCTCTACCCGAGTTTACTTAGGTAGTCTAGGCAAGGTAGGGGTTGAAAGGATAAGGTCTTTCTCAACCCCTTGTAGCCTCATCGCTGCATTCTCATCCCTTAGGATTCAAATCTCTTTCTCATAGTTGTGTTGTATCTCATCCATGCGCTGCTCCATCCTCTGTAAGATATCCCTTGTGTTTTGGTCATCCGAGGTGTCCTCCACTTGTACATTGTTTGTCATGTTTCTTGTTGTTCGATAAATTCTCGACCCCACAGTGGATACCAAAATGTTTCGGGTGTAAGGGATTAACATCTACTTAAACAATTCTCTCCAATCTTCAGGTCTTCGCTTCAGTCGTTCGATCGGTGATCCTTCCGCTCGCTCGGTTCTTATTTCCATTGGGGTACCTACTAAAAAGGCTTTAATGCTTAAGTCGACATTGTTTCAATCGGGGATTAACAATTAATTTTGTAATAAATTTGAGAGAAAAGGTTCCAACAATCATACCTTTAACTTCTATTTATAGTTTTCTACATGGGTCTGCGGTTAGGTTTGGCTTAATCATGGCCCAATTGCAATCGAGGATTAGCAATTAATGTTGTAACAAATTTGAGAGAAAAAGTTCCAACAATCACACCTTTAACTTCTATTTATAGTTTTCTACATGAGTTCATGATTAGGTTTGGCTTAATCATGACCCAATTGCATGTGTGAGCCTTTATCAACGGGTTGGTGAGCCAACCTCGCTCACTATGGGTTCAACTTGGGTGAGTCAGATCAAAAATTATCACACTGAAATTTGTAAAATGAAATTATCCTAACCCAACCCAAACCCGTGGTGGGGTAGGTTAGTTCACGGGTTCTAGCCAAATTTAATAGTTCTAATTGGAATGTATATTAACCAACAAAATAGATACAAATACAAAATTAGAGAATTTAAAATAATATAATTGAAGGTGATAAAACAATTGAAATAATTATATTCAAAATTGTACTTTTCTTCATAAAAAAGTGTATTGTATAGGTCGGTCGGCTTATCAACTACCGACCGACTGGCCCCCCAACGTTTAAGTTACGATGCTCGATATATGAAAATTTATGTAACATTTCATGTGGCGATCACTCTAGAGATTATGGAATTATGTGTTACACCAACCGATCATCGTCGGTCAATCATGTGGTGATAACTCCGAAGATTATGGAATTATGACTAATATTGATCGGTAATTTGTATTTTTGTAATTTTTGTTTGTATTTGGAGTTTAATATCATTTTGGATGGTATTGAAAATCATTTAGATCTTAATCAGAATTATAATTTAATTTTTTTAAAAAAAAAATTGTATTATTTTTAATTAAGTGAATCAACCTATTTAACCCACCAACTCATGGTGAGACGGGCCGAACTCGAATTTTTTTGACTTATTAATAAGTGACCCGCTTTAGGTTTATTCACTAGGTGACCAATTTATAGTAGATTGGATCAAATGATCCGTTTTGATAACTCTAATTTCAATAATAAAAGAATATTTAAAACTTTGATTCTTATGGTTTTAGATTAAACATTCTTTTTAAACTGATACAAAATATCATATTACATCTTTAGATTAAATGACAATATATTTTATTTTCATAATTTATGAAAATCATGTAAAATAATTCTTTAACAAATAATACGTAATTATTATATTGTAATTTATTTTAAACTCTATTTTACATAAAATAATTCTTTATGTTATCATTTATTAGGAACATAATTTCACAAAATAGAAAGATTAAATATTATATAATATAATTTAACATCATAATTATATAATAATTAAAAAGTAAAAAGTTGTTTAACATTTTTTTCACACGTTCGAGAGATGAAACTTTCTCTCTCTTCTTTACCAAACTCAAGAAAATGGTTAGATTAAAAAACAGATGGAAGTTTTTGGGTTTACTCGAAAACGTGAGGTAAGAGTGACACGTGCGCATGATGACGTAACACGTTGGCTCCAAGAGACACCGAAAGGTCGCTCTCAGCTGTAGTTGATTGATGTGCGGTGGCACAGAACACTCGCCCTCACCCGAGGCGCCACGTGGCACCCTCTGGCTGTCACACACGTGGCATTCCCACGTACACCAGTCCTTTTGCTTGTCCTTTTCTTTTCAGACCCTTTTCTTATCCCTTTTCGTTTTCTATTTTAATCGAAATAAGTGCAACTTGGCATGTGGGTCCCATTTCCATCATGACCCTCTCTTTGGGACCATGTGACGTGTCGCTTCCTCTTTCTCTCCACCGCTTCTCCCGGTCACCCACCTCCACCCTCCTTCGTTGACTTCTTCTTTGACGCTGTTTTCGGGTCAACAATCACACTCTTTCTCCATTTCTTCCTCTAACAACATAAATTCTTTTTTCACAACTATTAACTTTAATATGCAATACTCACGTATCTTATATTACTAATAAAGTAACACTTTTTTCTATCTTATTTTAATTCAAAACATATATTTACTAACATTTAATAAAAAATAGAAAAAGTAAAAGATTTAAAATGGAAAATTAAGAATATTTATAAACCAAAATATAGCAAAAACATATTTTCTAAATACGATAGGAGAACTGACTATCATTTTCCTAAAAATACAAATATATGTATTTGTTGATTAAAAATATAAGGATTGTAAATGTTTATTTAAAAATTTGCAGTTTTGTTATAGAATACTCTATATGTTTCATATGCACTTCTTATTCTTAAATTGTTTCCATTCATTATTAATAAATTGGATTCTTTTTACATGTTTGTTTAAATTTCTCTTTTTATCTTATGTGATTTTAGTCACTATTTTAGTTATAATATTCTATGTAAGTACTATTTTTTAATGATTTCAGTTGCATTACATTTACTATATGCATATTAGTTTTTGTTTTTTTAGGTAAAACTCTTATAATCAAGCCTAAGAATATAATTAAAGTCCATATTAGGCTCAATTTTAGTTTTTCTCTTTCTCTCTTCTCTTTTTATTCATTTTATGTTATTGTGTTGCATTTTCTCTTATTCAATAATAATGGAGAGATAAATCTCTTGATCAATTCATGAAATCAAGATCAAACAACACACATTGAGTTTTGCATGGATAGTTCTTTTCTCTAAGCTTGGCTTTTTTTCTCTAATTTCGGTTTATTCTTGTGATACCAATTTACTTTAATGAAATCAAATTTCAAATTAGAAATCTATTGGATATTGATTTATAATTGAATATATGAATAAGATTGAATGATATTAGTATTTAATTTGTATAAATCGGTTTAGTTGATTAATTGAATTGATTAATAGATTAAACTAGTGATTCTCTAAATTTCGTTATTGAATATGTGATTGATACGTTTTAATTATTTTAATTTTGGTTTTAGACTACTAATTTTGTTTTAAAACTGATGTTTTTTTGTTTTAAAATTACTTTCTAAACGAACAACACTAAAGACTAAATACAATTGGATAAGGGTCCTTTGAGAATCCGGCCTAGTTGTGCTTTATATTTCAAAATTTAGAGAACCTTAATATATTTTATTTCATTCGACAATAAATATCAAACCTACTTATCAATTTTCTGTTTAGAGTAAATTTCTCTTGATTTATTGCTTGTTGGTTTGTATGACTATAGAAAAATGTGAATACCTTATAGTCAAGAATTATAGTGATATTTTTTATTTGATTATTAAGGATTTTTGCAAATAGGTTTGAACTTCCTGTATTAAATTTTATTAGAAAAAAGTCTAATAGTCCATGTTTTAATTAAGCATTTTACAAAACATAAAGTATAAAACATTACTAGACTTCGTTTGTAAGACAAAATCTTTTCGTTCACAATAGATAATGTCTATTAAATCCCAAATTTGACATGTTTTTATAGTTAAATGCACTTCTTTTGGGTGTTCTTTTGTTTTAATTCTTTGATTTTAATTGATTTTTAGATTTTCTTGTAAAAGTTAGTGTTTTACGTAAATGTGTTAATAATTTGTTTTTAGAGTACTTTTTAGTTTAGTAAAGTTTAAGCAATTTGTAGTCTATGAAGCTCTGACTCGATGGTGTGACCATGTTTCCTCGCTTCCTACGTAATACGGGTACAGACACAATATGAGCGCATACGATGTGATATTGAACACATATTGTTGAGTTTGACACGACATTGTCCATAGACATGTCGGAGCATACACGATCCTACTTTGTGAAGCGCGAGCGCCGGAACTGATACGATCTAACCTTTGCACACCAGTGTCATAAAAAACCAAAGTAAATTTATTTTAACAAAAAAAAACAAAATAAAGATAAATATACAAACGAATCAAAAATGAAGATCTTCGAATCTCAAAGTTGAAATTTTTTGAAAGAACAAATCAAAACTGAAAATCTTTGAATGTACAAATCAAAACATGGACTTGTTTACCTTGACCCATGTAAGTTAGGGCAAAGTCATGTGGGTTTGGCCAAATTAATAGGTCTATATTAACCAAACATCTGATAAAGCACTCTGCATTTTCCATTTCCTTTTTTCTGATGCATCGTTTATGCCTCTGAGTTACATATCATGATGAAGACCCATTTTCATTTTAGTAAATATGGTGTTAAGATGGTGAAGAAAGCTCAAGGAAGATCCCCATCGGACATTAAAATAACCAAAGACTATATAGATGTGAAGGTTCACTTTTAGGAGCTCAAGAGAATAAGATGATTAAGTTAAAAGGAACCAAAAACAAGAACACAAAGATAAGCATAAATGCCAAATAGAACATGCATTAACAAACCAAAATAGAACCAAATATGGAATTGAAGGATGAAAGACTAGAAAGGGGGGGGGGGGATAAAGATGATGACACACCAGTTAAGAGGGCACTCACCAAACTCAAGATTAATGGTGTATGCTGCCACTTGAGCTCTAGAATCAAGATAAGACAAAGAGAATGATCACCCTTAAGAGAGAACTCTTACAAAGTTGTCAAATATATTATATATAAACTCCAAATATGCAACCTTTTTACAAGTCTAGAAGAGTCCCTTTATAAGTGATGGAAGAGGTCTTTTTGTCAAATATATTGTCTATCCAGTATAATTTCATATATCGTCTGACCTTTGTAATTACATCTAGTTTCTATCACTTCATAACCTTTTATAAATTTCTTAATTTATATACTTTTTATCTTCACATATTATTTTCTTTCCCAGACACCATTAGTCTAGTTTATTATTTGTTATATTTTTTTAAGGTCTTACACAACCAACTTTTAATGTTGTTGACAACTTACCCATTTTATAGTCAAATCTCAAAAATAGGTATCAACATACCATATTAGTGCAAGTAAGAAAATAACTACATTAGATTCTTCAAGATCCATATATATTACAAACATAGGGAGAAAAATGGTGGAGAAAAAGTGACTCAAAATAGTAGATTTAATAGTAAGCTTGAAACATCACTTGATAAGTCATAAAGAGAAAAATATGTATGAATGTGGATAAAATAGTCACAATAATATGATTACAAGAAAAATAATAATTTATTTTTTTAAACATATCATGGATGTGGATAACATGACCACAAAAAATATAATAGCGAGATATATATATATATATATATATATATATATATATATATATATATATATATATATATATATATTGAGTATTCTTCTATTAATTGTGTTCTTTCTATAGTGCATAACTACTATACTTGTCGAGTTAAAATTGTTTTTTATTATCATAATTGTTTGTCATTTTTAAAATCTAGCATAATAAAATTTGATTAGATTTAGTGATGTTGTAGGTTATATGATAAAATTAAGAATGCTATATATACCCATGTTTAATATAGGTAGTAATCAATGTAATATTGGAAATCTAGTGAGTGTGATTGGGTTAAATGCAAGTGATGGTACTTCCTTGGAAGTACATTTGAGTGGGATTTTTTGTAGTTATATATAGATGTTACTATGGATTAAACCTATTGCACTTGAGGCGTATTATTGCTATTATGCATGCAATTGAAATTACTCATTAAACAAACTAATTTTATATTTGGATTAAAAGTGATACAAGCCTTTTCAATTAATTGTTCTTTATTAATAATGAATTTATTTTTCACTTTAATAATAAATTTATTTTTCACTACATTTTACTTTTCCTCTATAAAATACTATCACTTGATACTGATTATACATTATGTTATATTTTATTTTATTTATGATACCATTTTGATATTAAATATACCCATATAATAATGCTAGATAAAGTCATACCTTAAAAATTTGAAGTACTAACAAGTTTGAAAGTTGATTTTGAATTATTTTTATTCATTTTATCTAATTTATTTTCTCTCTCTATCAAATAGAGATGAAATGTGATTCAAAAAATAAATCTCACTGAAAATGCCAGTCAAATTTTGTAATGAAAAATAATCTTTAGACAAATTTGATGAGCAGTGGTAGAGTGACATTGACACTTTTAAATAATAATATTTTAATTATAATTATATTTTTTTAATTAAAAATTATAATATATGTTATTATATTATTAAAAAAAGTTTGTAATAAATTTTTTTTCTAAAGGAGTCTCAAACAACTTTTTTTTTATGTTAAAATTGGTAATATGATGGAAGTGAATGTTTGGTACCAATAAAAGAAAGTAGGTCTAGGAATAGATTGCAGAGGCTAATGCTATGTGTCCACTTCTAATTCTACAAAGTAAAAAGTTAAGTTGAACCGAGAAAATTCAATTAATTTGCATTGACTACGTACAAAGAGAAGAATCCCACGTTAGCATCACTAGAAAGTTCTATTTAACAGGTGTCATATTTTGAATGGAATAAAAATACTTTCTTTCAAACAAGTTCTGATGGAATATTTTGAATGATATGTACTTTGTAGAATGAGATAACTTATAAGGATCTGTATTCTTCAAAATAGATGCAGCAATCCACATTTTCTTTCTCCAATTGTAAGATAATTTATAACAATTATGGTGGAGAAAATCAAGTTAACTGATCAATATTTTCATAAACTGAATATTTAAATATTTTCAACTCCTAACATTTTATAAAATTGTTTCTATATGTTAAATAGAAACGCTAAATTCAAAAAGAAAAATTACTTATTTGATAGAAAAATAAAGGGTTTTCTATATGTTAAATAAAAACGCTAAATTCAAAAAGAAAAATTACTTATTTGATAGAAAAATAAAGGGTTAAGTATGTTTTTTTTCGTGAAAATTAGAATTAGTCTATCTTCAAAATTTTGACCAAATTTAGTCCTTAATTTAGAATTGTGTGAATTTACTTCTTTTAACTAAATTTTGTTAAGTTTATTTGACGTTTCAAAGACATTTCATAATAGTTTCTTAGCTAGCGTTGAACAAAAAATATGTCAAACTGTGAAAACAACTCAAATGTTATCATGAAATGCATTTAAAACATTAAATAAACTTAACAAAATTTGGTTAGAATGACTAAATCTACACAATTATAAAGTTAAAGAATTAAATTGGACCAAAATTTAAAAAAAACACTAATTTTAATTTTCAATAAAAATTAAAAGATAAAAACATATTTAACCCAAAAATATATAATAAAATAAGATAAAACATGATGAACAAGTTACATTCGATATTTAGTGTATATAACTATTAAAGGAAGATCCAACACTAAATATTCTTTTATTAAATTCTTTATTAAATGGTTAAATAATAAAGAATGAAACATAATCATATTTCATCATTAAAAATAAATGATTTCATTTATAATATATCATATAAGTTTTGATAGATAATATAACATTTTTTTAATAAAGTCATGGTAGATATCGTTGTTATTATATTAAGATTTTATTAAAAAATGAAAAATAAGAAAGGAAAGAAAAACAGGGGATCACATGAAATTAATCATAAAATTATATTGTAACTATAAAAAAAAACTATTATGAAAAAAAATCATGATTTCCTTATGAAAATTTTTTCATACTTTGACCTCTATATACTAAGAAACAGGCAAATTCCTTTGCACATTAAATTTCTTTTAATTTTCGAAGTTTTTGCTTTGGAGGATTTAGTATTAGTTTTCTATGGACTACTCTTACTATGTTTCCTGTAGTTTGAATCGATTTATCATCATCTTTAGTATTAGAATCTTCCCTCTCATTAAACATATTAGCCCATTTACAAGCTATTTTTTATTCCTTCACAAAATAAGTCTCTTTAGATGTGAAAAGATTAGGAACTATCGTTGAACTATTATGAGTTTAATCTAATTGTTGTAAGCCCTACAAACTATTGACAATGGGACTGATATCCTTCAAAGGAGGCATATCGGCCAAGGAATTAGATTCCACTAGCACACCACCATCATAATTCTTAACAAAAGAAGATTAATTCACAATACAAATATTATCATGATTATCCACCACTGGCTCAAGTTGTGACTGAGCAACATATTGTACCATAACAGGTTGCACCATAAAAGATTGAACCACATCCTCTGCCATAGGCTCCACCACTAAAGAGCCCTTAGTCCCATCCTATGCATCAACCACCTTAGGACAATAATGTTGTTGTATTTTTGTCTTAACTGTTTTCTCCCCACCAAAAATAACATTGGTATTTTGTTGTAACCCTCTACAATGAGATAACTCATGAATAATAATTTTACAATTTGAACAAAATAAAGTCAATTTCTCATATTCCACATCAACAATAAACACAAATCTTAGTATTTCACCCAAAATTTGATTAGGCAAAGAAACCTCAAGACTTATTCTTTGTATAATCATATAAAGATAAATGCGTATCAATTCCACATGTTACTAAGAAAATCGCTTTCGGCTGTCAATACTCTAAAGGAAAGCCGTGAATGTGAAGCCGACATTAAATTTCCATGAGCTTCAGGGAATTTGGGACAAAATCTTTTGTCCGAGAAAAACCACAAAGAATGCCAAAAGATAAATTCCAAGTTTTAACAACCTAAGCCCTTTCCATGTCTTCCAACATTAATCGATCACCTCATCCATCATCATCCATCCACCCCATTGCTTAGGGTTGGTATTCCACATGGAAGACTAAAGCTTCTTGGTTGATTCTCTTGTAATTTCCTAGATAGTTTTGAGCTTGAGCAATAAAAACATTGTTCTATTATTTTATTCAAACATAGTCTGTTTTTATTTATTCCTTTTGAGTTTTGATTTTTTCTCTTACGATTGTCTTAAAACTCTTGGTGATAATTCAATCTTATACGTTAATTAGAATTCTTGTTAGTTTTCTTAATTACTATAACCTTTTATGTAAGTAAAAAAATAAATCTTCACATGTATATGATTATAACAAGTGTAATGTAATAGAATACTTGTAGACGATTGGAACAAGTTAAGTGTTAGTAGGTTCTCATTTATATACACTTGAAACAAGATGAGTGTTAGTAGGTTCTCATTTATATACACTTGAAATAAGTGAAGGACCAGATGAATTAACTTACTCTTGTTTAGTTAATTCAAACTTGTATACTTGTTTGCTTAATCAAAAGATAGAATAATAGATTATTACTTGAACTATAAATGCTTGGAATGAGTAAACTATAACCACAATCTTAGTCATAGACACATAGAATGAATTAGAGTCTTAGCAAGTTAATTGAAGCTTCTTTAGTTAATTTGAGGTTTTTGTTTATAAATTAAATGAATAATAATTATATGATAAGCAATAAAGAATTTAGTTATAAGAAAGCGGGAGAATCAACTTATCCTTTTATATTTGTTTTAAACTTTTTTACTCTTTAAACCCCTCCCCCTCCCCCTTCCTTTTTTTTTTCTTTTACTGTTTTACACTTTTAACATTTTATTACAAATTCTTATAAGTATTGTTTTAGGTGAAATTCCTAACTAAATTCATTAAGAGAAGACTTAAGCTGGCTTAACCCTATTTGTATTCTTTTTGTTAATTTTCTATTAAGCAAACACTCTAGCTTTAGGCATTGGATGATTGCTGCTATATTAGAATATTGGCATTTATTTCATTGTGTGACAACAATCAAAATAAGTACTATCAGCTATCAAAATGTTGCTTCAAGAGGAGAAGAACATTTTAATGCATGCATGATACACATTTAATGAATCATCTACATTTAATATGATCAAACAATCTTTTAAGGAGGTTCATGCTAATTTGAGATCGAAGAAGCTGAACAAGAAGTTTGAAGTTAAGGTATTTGGCATTAGAAATGTCCCTATAGAAAGGGGGAAGAATGTCTACAAACAATTACAAAGGAGGTAGAAAGTGGTCAAATTTGAGGATGCACAATGGTGAAACTACACCACATATTAGATATTACCATTGAAAGAAAGATGGTTACACTTGAAGGTTTTGTCTAGAGAGACAAAAGAAGACTAAAAATCTTGAAATATCATTTAGATTTGGTAGACAATCTAGTACTGATAGACCGTCTACTTTGATAAAACAACTATAATGGAAGACATTTATGAATAATTAGAGGTCTTTATAGTGTCAAGTAGTGTTGGTGACTATGAGTGGATAATGGACTCAAAATGTTCATTTCATAGGACATTTAACTGTATATGGTTCTTGAAGTTTATAAAAATATGTTTTTAAATGTGAAAATAGGAAGAAAAAAACTCAAGAAAGGAGGGTTGAATTGTGTTTTTAAATTTCACATTTTGCAAATATCATCCAATTGATGATATTTAGACAATGTTTTGTATTTGTCAAGTAATCAACTAAAGGTATTTCTATCTTATGAAACTTATCATAGGTAAATTTAGTTGATTGGATAATTTACTTTCCAAAGAAAATATTTGTTTTAAATGCTTATGCAATGTCTTTCCTTTAGTGTTAGTATAGACGAAAATAACTGCAAAGTAAAGAGGTTGAGACAAATAGAGGGAATGCATAATATTTTTACACTAGTTCATCTTATTACATATATTATGTCTAGTTCTCAATCAATTGATCGAATTTACTAAGCAAACTAATGTTGGAAGTACAAAAGGAGTATTCTTTGGGTTATGACTAACATAACCAAGTATTCTTTCCCAATCCACTCTTAGTTGACCTTGTTGAAGTATTTTTTTTTCTATAAGTCACTTGTGACCCAACACGAGTATTCTTTTAACTCTTCGCCACTCTTGACTGATTTTGTTCAAGTATTCTTTTTACAAACCACTTATGACTTCAACAAGTATTATTTAACAAGCCTTTAATAGCTTAACATAAATATTCATTGAAGAGTAGCTACAACCTGACTAATAAACATGTATTCTTTATTAAGCAACCACTTCTAGCTAAGATACAGAGGTTGAGTGATTTGTGATCACTAATCGAAATTTTGCTTGCTAACAAAAAGTAATCATCTATGACGTATGTGAGATTTAAACACTTACTTCTAACTTGTTGAATTGAACACTACTAACATTCTTCCGTGAAGCTTTTGTTAGCTCAAAACTTTAGAAGCGTATTTGCACTATGCACATTGTCTCTCGTGCTTCTTTCTTCTTCTTGAAAAGTTTTATATGGACTATAGAACAAAGTAGTCATTGTGGAGTATTTTCTAGTCATTGAGCAGTTTCATCTTTAAGGTGAATTGATTTTAAGTTGCATTTCATAAGAAAGGAGATCGTGCGAGGATCTGTGAAAGTGGTGAAGGTCTCAACAAATCACAAATCATCTAATAAAATTATGAAGATTTTGTAGGCAACAAGTTCTTAAACAATGTCTCTCCAAGCTAAGTACATAAGGTCTCTCTAGGCTATGCAACCAAAGTTGTTTAAAATACAAGGTTCACTTTCGACAGAAAGGATATCAGATATACACTCCTTCATTTATCGATGAATGCCTTTTTATACACTTTTAGAATACTTAATCTTAACTATCTTGAGGTATAACTGAGTTTAAATTCATTAATTTAAATGGTATTTGTATAATTGAGATAATATGGGCTTTAAATGATATTATACACTAAAATAAGCTTTTTAAGTCTTGTTAGACAATAATTGTTATAGACAGATGATTGGTACAAGATATTCTAGCTAGAAGAGTCTAATTAGAGACTTTAGTATATTGAAACCCATTAAACAACTTAATAAATCATTTGCGAGTTGAGTTTTGATGATATTATATAACTGCTAGATGTTTCTTAAGTGTTATAATGTGTGCTTTAATGTAAGTGTAGCAAACTCACAAATTGTTTATAAATGATACAATGTTGAATCGTCTAATACCCTTTAAACAATGTAAGCATGGCTAAATTTGAGATTTTCCAGTGATTAAGAGAAACTAAGATCATAAGCTTAAAGAAGGAATCAAGGTTCTTAAAGATGGAGAAGAAAAATGGTAAAAGATAAGTCATACAGGCAATGTGTTGTTGAAGTCATTTAGTCAACATATTGTCTTATTTGTTGAAGTCGTGTAGTGAGTACATTGTTATATTCCTCTAACGTCCTTCACTAGAATCGTCTATTTAGTGTATTGCAATTATTGTTTGATGATATCATATACTAGGTGTATCATCTTATGCAATCATTTGATGGACTCATCTATTAGGGCTCGTCTAAGTGACTCGTCTAATATACTCATCTAATTAGCTTGTCTACTAAGACTTGTTTAATGGTTTCATCTAACATGTATCGTCTAGAGGATTTCGTCTACACATAATGTCTTATGTGTTAAGGACTCATTGGATCGTCTTCACATTTATTCGAGCAAAGAGTATTTTTCTTATTCTTTGAGTTCTGATTTTTTTTTTCATAAGATTGTTCTAAAACATTCGTTTATAATTCAATCTTATTCATTTAATTAAAATTTTAATAAGTTTACTAATAACCTTTTGTTTAAGTGAAAAAAATAGTACTTCATATATATATATATATATATATATATATATATATATATATATATATATATTATTTCACAATAGCAATGTTAGATAATCAAAAAATTATATTATTTGGCTTTATTAAGTTTTGTCATATTTGAGTATTTTCAATAGAGTTTCTTTTTTTATTAAGTATTTAATTTTTTTTAATTAAACTATTGATGCTCAATTTTCTCATTAGGTGAAATGAGTGTTATTTTATCCCACCATTTTGTTTACTTGTTTTCAAAGGATTAAAAAAAATAGGAAGTTATGTGATTAATATAAAAGTTAGGGTAAAATATGTTTTTGGTCCCTTAACTATTAGTGAAAATTGGAATTAGTCCATCCATCTTCAAAACTTTGGATAAATTTTGTCTCTCATATTTAGAAATGCATGGATTTAGTCATTTTAATCAATTTTTTTAAGTTTATTTGACGTTTTAAACAAGATTCATAACATTGAAGCGAAAATGTGTCAAACAATGTAAACAACTCAAATGTTATCATAAAACGCTTTTAAAACGTCAAATAAATTTAACAAAATTTGGTGAAAATGACTAAATTCATTCATGCATTTCTAAAAATGAGGGACTAAATTGGTCCAAAGTTTCGAGAAGAAACTAATTTCAATTTTAGTGTAAGTTAAGCGACAAAAAACATACTTAACTCTAAAAATTATATTATAATTAATATAAAATGACAAGTAACTTTTATTATTTTCATTGAAAATATATTGACATTGAAATAAAAATGTTTCTGATTATATTATGATTAATATTATTTTCAAATATGTTTCAGAATTAACATTGAAGTAAAAATTATCAAAAAGTCCAGATAACTCAAACGTTATCCTAATACGAGTTTAAAATATTAAATAAACTTAACAAAATTTGGTTAAAAAAATTAAATTTACATATTTTTAAAGTTGAAAAACTAAATTAAACCAAAATTTCAATAAGAGAAAAAATCATATTTAACCTTTTTAATTATAACATACCACGTATAAATTTATATTATGATAAGAGTTTAAAACTTTGAGCCGACCTTTCACATTTTTAGAATATGTTTTATTTTAATAAGTTATTTATTTGATGGAATGCGAATACATTAATTTCAATGATGAAACAATAAAAATATAACCAAAATAAGTGTATTAGATTTAATGAAATCCATAAAAAGAAAAGATTTGTCAAACAAATTCATATATACATTAAAACAAGTAGAAAAAAAGTTAATTAGAAAATGTCCTCTTCCTTAAAAGATATTGGCGTAGTAATTTTGATTAAATATTTATAGAAGAGAGATTAAAATAAATAAATAGTCTTTAATGCTTTAATTGGTGAACAACTGTCTTTAGAATGATTAAATGAGAAATAAATGTAATATTTTTTTAAAGCACATGACAACATACATTCAAATTAATCTTTGATAAATTTATGTCAGACATGTGAAAAGGAAGTGAGACACAATGAAACAAGCATTAGAAGAAAATAAAGAAAATTTATTTTTTATTTCTGAAAAAATAAAATTTCATAATATAATACAAGGAAATATTGTATGTATTGAAAATGTAGTGGATTTTTTTCCTTTTTATGTTTACACGGTCTTTCTACTTAAAAAATTACTATACCTAACAGAGTTGACTTTTATCATAATTATTTTAAAAAAGTTATATGAATACTTATTTTAAATTAAATAAACATACTTTTTTTTTAAATTATATAATCCCTTAACAATTACCGTATATAATAAAATCAAATTTTATAATAATTATTTTAAAAAACATGCCAGCAACCATGTTACCATTTAATTACATATTACCATATATAATAAATTTAACTTTTCTAATCATTGTGAAAAAAATTATATCAATCTCGTTTTAGTTGGATGAGAGGGTTAACATTTGTCAAATACATTAATGAATTTAAAAAAGTAGAATGATTACCCGAAAAGTATACCAATAATTACTTTTTATTAACTATTAACATTTAAAACCAAAATAAAATATTATGATTTAATCACAAATGGCCATATATAATAAAATTAACTTCAATATAACCGCTTTAGAAAATAAAATTATAAATATTTTCAACTGACTGGTGAAAAAAAAGCATACAAATAATAAAGTTGATTTTTATTGATAATAATAATAATAATCTAAAAATATCTATAATAATATATAGAAAAATTATTTTTAGTTGTATTTTTAATTATTTTAAAAATTAATTATTTTAAAAATTAATTATTTTATAAATAATTTATTTTTAATTGATATTTTAAAAATGTATTTTTGTCTTAAATTATTATTTTAATTTTTTTTATATATCTTTTTTTTTAATTTTACAACTAATAACTATTTTAAACATTAATTATATATTTATTATTAATCTCAACATAAATTTTTTAAAAATTAAAAAATACGAATACACATACGCGACAACGTTTTGTGTTTATTAATATAAGTAATTTTTTTTATTGAAAATGTATAAAAATTCAAAAAATTATAATTTAATTACAAATTATCATTTATCACAAAATTAGTTTTAGAATTATTGTTTTCTATAATTTACAGTATTCGTCCATTAAAAAACCTTACTAACAATTTCAAAATTTCTCTAATTATGTTTTTCCATCTACAAACATAATAATAATTGTTTTAAAATAATATTTACAAGTTTTCTTGAATTAACAACTTATAAAAATGGAAAAAAAATTCAATCACAAATTTCCAAATACAATAAAGTTGACTTTATGAATTATGAATTACATGCCCAGACAGATAATTCTAATTAACTGAGAACAGCAATAAAAACACACTCAACCTACAAGGTACATATCATTATAAGGTTAGTCTCATTATTATTTAATACATCTTTAAGTAACCACGTGTCTATTGTGAAATTTTGCACAATTTATTAAATCATAAATTTATTGAAAAAATTATTAAATAGTGATGGGGTACAGCTAATGAAGAAGAAAGAAACAATGGGGGTTGAGTTGAGGTTCGCACATGGGTGGCAGTGAGTGACTAAACCAAAAGAGGTTGACAAATTGAGGAAAAGTGGAACCGCATAGGACCTGACCTAAGAGAACACGACACGACTTAATGCACACACAACACAACATAACCCCAAGCCGCAACAACCACGACAAACAAACTATAATAAATCATTATTAATGTTGGAGCCACGCGTCTTCTTTTCCTTTTCCGGGATCTTCACCGACACGTGGCAACGGGTTTATCCCCACCCTCCTTTTGACATCTGTCCCTCTCGACAGCAATCTCATCTAACATTAAAAAAATCATGTCACTGTCGCCACGTGGCACCCACGCGCCCTTCTCTCACCATACCCACTTGTCTCTTCCTCCTCACTCAACCGGTCACATCCCAGGGGTACTTTCGTCCCCAAATAAATATTATTCCTCCTCTTTCACTTTCTCTCTTCTTTTCTCCTCTTTCAGCAAAACAACACCTTTTTCTTCTCTTCTTTCTTCTTCTTCTTCCTCTTCCCATTTTTTCCTCACTCTTTCTCTTCTTTATTCTTCTTGAATCATTGGTGTCCAGTTGGGTTTTTCTCCTTTGCTTGGGTTTGGCACGTGCGAGTAAAGAAGAGGAAGAAAAAAACTGATTTTGATGTTTTTTTTTTTTATTTGTTTTGGGTGAGGATTGATTGCTGTCTGGAAGAATAAAGGAAAATTCTTTTTTGTATTAATTGCATTAAATCTCGACTGTTTTGAGAGGAAAGAAAGGGTTTTTGTGTAATCCAGTTGTGTTCTGTGTGCTGCTTTTGGCATCATTTGATGAGGAGGCATGTTTGGTGTCATGGGTTTTACTTCTGATTTCAATCACTGCTACTCGTCACCCCACAAAGGTTTGTTCTTTTCTGCTGCACACGCGCTTTGTGTGAAGAACATGCGGTAGAACAGGTGTTACTACTTCACGATGTTCTATGTTGTTGTCGTTTTGTAACGGGCATTGATGATGGAGGATTATAAGAACCGGCACCTTCAACAGCACCAGCATCAACAAACCCATCTTCAGCAACAGCAAAATCGGAACGAGGACTCTGAGAGGATGGAGAGGTACCCGAGGGATTTGCTTCAGGGATTTGTCATGAGGGGTATTACCATTAGGGATGATAGTATGAATAACGTTAGCGGTAGCGTATCGCAGCCTCTTCATCATCCTGGTCATGAGCAACAAGACCAGGAGGAGGATGAAGAGCTTGAGTTGAACCTTGGTCTCTCTCTCGGAGGAAGATTTGGGGTGGACAAGAACGCAAAAAAGAAGAAGCTTATGCGTTCGTCTTCTGTGGTGGGGACAATGCCTCTGTTCAGGGAGGACGATGCGGTGGCGCCGCCGCTTGCAGCTTTCCCTGCGCTGATGAGAACGTCTTCCCTGCCAACCGAGACGGAGGAGGAGTGGCGGCGGAGGAAGGAGATGCAGACTCTGCGCCGGATGGAGGCCAAGAGACGCCGGTCTGAGAAGCAGAAGGGATCCCGGGAGGCCGTTGCTGAGGTGGAGGGTGGTAGTGTGGTGGCAATGGGGTTGACCAGATTTGGTTCTGCCACGTTGGCTCCGCCTCCTCTGGGGTGGAGTGTGGCGGCACCAAAGCAGGTTGTTCTCGGTGATGTGTTAGGGAAGGGAAAGGGTTTTCAAGGTCTGTTTGGGCAGCCATCTTCTCAGGGTTCGGCAGATTCGCAAGGTGGAAGCTCTTCATCAGTGTCCGAAATGGATAGCAAGACTTTTTTAGGTAAATTTCGATTACTGTACATATGAGTAGAGTTTTTCTCTTGTTTGGAATATAATGTAAATTTTGGTGTGAACCTTGGAGTTTGACATTGTGCTGCTTTATGTGGTTATGGTGGTGATTGTGTTTCGAGTGTGTGATGGTTCATGGGGACTTGTTCTGATGTGTATTTGTGATTTGTGTATCTCTTTAGGTATGACTTGCATGTTTTGATGTTTTAATCGATTCTGTGAATTGCTTACTAACAAGAGTGATGATGATGGAAAGAGCACAAAATATTTAATAGCACCTATGTCACCAAAGTACTATTATGATTTGTTACTTGTAAGGGGACTTAATCTTCTTCAAATTCAACCATGAAGACTGTTGTTTTCTTGTATTGAAATCTAGTTACTGAAACTGTGAACTTGTTAATCTCTTCCTTTTTGGGGCTTCTCATTATATTTAGTCACTATATGTTTGAAAATTTGGAATGATCATAAACTTGTGGGCAATTCTCCCCTTTAGTCTCATTGTAATAATCACCTAGAAACCACAGCACACAGAAAGGGATTATGTTTTGCACGTATACGTGATTGTGAGGTTTTCTTTTTCACCATTCTTGCATTGTGAAACAGTCACTTTTATTCTGTCACTTGGGAGTTTCTCTTGCACACGATTGCGTGATACCATTATTTGAAGCCTCATATTTGAATTAACTATGATATCAAAACAGAAGATAAGATGTTAACTTTACTAGTAAAGCAATTGAATATATTATTGGATGTATTTGAGATGGATTGCCACTGTAAATGTTATGCTTGCTATGGTATGATCTTACAGGTTTTCAAGTTAATAGTATCCACATCTTTTTATAGTAGCATTAAACTGAACTGTCATCACTAGTTGCTGAACTGATAATCAATTACATTGAAATCATGACCCCTTAATCTTATTGTTTCCCATTTTAAGCTCTGGTCATTTAAGATAAGCAGTTGAAGACTAAGATTATTAGTTAATTTTCCTGATATTGCAAGATCACTTCAATAGTAACTAGCTGGCCTTGTTTGCAAAATGAGTATGTCTTGGCATGTTTGATTGACTTCACTTCCGAACAAAATGTTTTTGGTTTAACATGTGGTTGTGTCTATATGTATATCGTAAAAGTTATCTGAAAATGAGGGAAATGAAAAGATGAAATGTGAGAAAAGGAAGATTTGATTATGTAATTTTGGTGAAATGATGACAGGAACAAGTAGTGGTGGTGGTGAAGCAAGCCCTGGTAGCAATCAATCAGCACAAGATGGTGTGGGTTTAGGGACTAAGAGAAATGAGAATGTGGGTAGAAGTTGGAAAGCAGAGATGGAGAATCCATGTAACAAATCTCATCATTCCCAGAACATGAACATAATGGGAAAGCAAATTGGGAGAAACTCAATGGAAGACATGCCTTGTGTGTTCACAAAAGGGGATGGTCCTAATGGAAGAAGGATTGAGGGAATATTGTACAAATATGGTAAGGGAGAGGAAGTGAGGATCATGTGTGTGTGCCATGGAAACTTTCTGTCTCCAGCAGAGTTTGTTAAACATGCTGGTGGTGGAGATGTTGCACACCCTCTTAGGCACATTGTTGTCAACCCTTCTGCTGCACCCTTTTAGTCACCATCCCTTCAACTTTAGGGCTGTAATATACTTTACATTGAGGGAACAAAAACATTAGTTTTGCAGCTCCTTTTTCCTTTTTCTCCATTTTTGCTTAGTTCTTCCATCAAACAATATTAAATATAGGGGCATTAAATTCCCAATCTTTATCTGTTTCTTTTCTTTTTTCCATTGTGTGTCAAGTTTATTGTTGAAAGGGTAATGTTTTTTTGATCATTCACATACTTGGAAGGAAACCCTACTTGAACATGTATAGAATCATGGCATTTGTTGGACAACAATGTGCTACAACATAACATTTGGTCGATCCCAATCATCCATAGTGATAAGTGTTTTCACTCTTATCAATGTATGTTGTGATTGTTACTGGGATTAAATATTTTTTTTCTTAAATTATTTATATAAAATTTTATTTTGTTTATAAATTAAATTATAAAATGTTTTGTCTTACATTTTATGAAAGCATCTTTAACAAAATTGTATTTTGTTTTTAAATTAAATTATAAAACATTTTGTCTTACATTTTATGAAAGTATCTTTAACAAAATTGTATTTTCTTTTGATAAGTTTTTATTAAAGTTACTCTTATTAGTTCTAATTATTTTTCATTATTATCATTAATGAAAATACATCTTTCCACATGTGTATTTATATTTATATTGCACTAAAAAAAATATAATTTTAAAAAAATATAATTTTATAAAACTAATAGTAAAATGATATAATTTAGAAATGTATATAATTTTGTAAGAATAATTTATATGTATCGGTTATTTTTACGGAATTATATAATTATATTTAATAAAGAGAAGTTATTCAATTTCTTACTTTATTAGAAAAAATATTTTTCATTTTTATTAAAGAGAAAAATCTTTTAAGTAAAACAAATATACCTAAAATTGCTATAATAAACGTATATTCCTTTTATATAGTAGCATAAATTATTATTTTCATCAACGTTATCATCATTATTGTTATATTATTATTATTATTATTATTATTATTATACGACTGTAATATTTATCATACTATTTTAACTTATTTGATTCTTATCATTATCATTGCACACATAAAAATATGATAAAATAAATGCTTGTGTTTCAAATTTACTTTTGTATCTCATTCTATCACATCTTGAGTTTTTAGAAAGGTTTTTTTTATAAAGATTTTAAGGTTTGTTCTCGTCTAATTTTTTTTATTTTTCAATCTCTTTAAGTGACTATTAAAGTTTTTTAAATTCGTTTTGTATAAGATTTTTTTAATTGATAATATGTTAACTCATTTAAATATTTGTTAAAATGTAACCCATAGGAAAATTTCATTTATGTTCCAGTAAACAATATAGTTAACATTATATTTAACATTTTTTAAAGTGAGTAATTAAAAGGCTTATTTTCTCTTATAATAAAGAGTATATTTTGTTGTTGTTTTTTTGAGGGCTTAAACCAAATGCTTTAGTTACTTGCATAGTTAGGAATGTGATGCAAAGAGTTATTTGCATTTAATCATGAGGGTACTGTGCTTGTTATCCACTTATATCATAAATTGGGAATATATTTTATGTTTGCTACCTTTCCCTAACTTTTTTTAATGGTCAGTATTTTTTTTTAAAGTTATGTGTCTTTTTTAAATTTATGAAAATATTTTTTAATTATATCCTTAATTTAATTAATATGAGAAAAGAAAAATTTATTCATGCAAATGAAAAAAATATATATAATAGATAAACCCTTAAAGTTATATTCAAAATAAAAATATTACATAATTTCTAAGCTTAAACAAATATTATAATTTTAACGAAACAGGAAGAATATAGAAAATGTTTAATTAAGTTATTAATTTTGATTCTTTTATGAATTTTATTGTTTAAAATGGTTTGTGTCATGTCATGTAACATGTGTATTTCAACACTTCAATATGACATCTAATATGCCACATTTATATTCCTGTGACATCATTAAATAATATATGGTGACAGATTCTTTTTAAAATTTTACTTTTCCAATCATTTTTTCTGTGAACTGATATTTGATGGAATATTAAGAACATTATAAAGTAAAATTACAAATTTAAACTATGGATAAATATTATTTTTTTTAAAACTAACATTTTATTTTTGAATAAATTATGTATATATATATATATTTTTATATTTTATAAAAGTTATATAAAATATCTTTTTTATAAACAGTACATACGTATTTTTCATATGATAAACAGAACTGTATGATAAACTATAATATAATATCTACATTTTATGTCAGATACAAATATAAAATAGATATATACTTTAATTTAAAAAAAATATAGTTTTAAAAAGAATTTAAAAATAAAAAACATATTTAATCTTTTAGATTGTTATCAGTTCGTAAATGATTACTAAAACAAAAAATGAGTGTTTAGATTATGTTTTTATGGAGTATAAAGCGTGAATAGCTAGTTTTAAAACATTTTTAAATATCACAATGCAACAATATTTAGCATAAGAATATTTATTCATCTGAAACCTGCATATAATTTTTTAAAAGCAAATATGAAAAAAGTTATATACACTTTGTGCCCTTTTCTCTCTGTCCCTACCCATCAATCTTTTATATGATGATATATAAAACCACTTCTTATCAAGTTGTGCTAGTTGGGACCAAACTTTTTAAACTTTAAACTTTGGCATTAATTGTTTGTTATTAATTACTTATCCTTTGGCTTGACACTGACAACAAGAGGTTTGTTTTCAACACACAAATATTCATCTCTCCTATCTTCACTTAGATCTTCACTAGATCTTCTCATGATATTATTCATCTTCACAAACCTAAATAATATCTCAATCATCTCAAGTTAACATGCATTTTCTTTTTTCTCACTTTTATCAGTATTCTCTATACGAATAATAATATTTTGATTATTTTTTTAATTTATCATTCTAATCACTTTTCAATTAATTATTTAAATTTTTTTCAATAATATAATATGATGACCTAAGAATAATCAAAATATAAACTAAAAATGGACACACAAAAAATCAAAATATTATTATCATTTCGATGTATCACAGTATTATATGTAACAAAATGAACTTTGAAAAGTGGTGGTTCAATAATTTGTGTGCTACCTGCTTTAATTTCCTAAGGTCATCATCACCATCATTGGGTATTATTTTCTTTTTTGTAGAATATTTGACAAAGGAAACTTTTTCTTCACAAGGGATTCTACCTAATTTTCAGGTTAACATAGGATGATACGATTTTAAGAAAGTTTAAAAGGGAGGATCAAGTGGGTTGGTATTTGTGAATGAATATCGAATAAAGAACACTGATCCTTGCAAAGCAAACCCTAACATTGAAAGAGAAAAGTTACTCTTATAGAAGGTTGTGCACTGTGGGCATTGCTTTAGAGCTTTGACTAAACAAGACACACTATTGTCAAGTTAACCATTTTTAATTTAAAATAATAATATATTTGTCGTTTCAAATTATAGAAAAATAAAACCATCTGTGCTCAAAAGTATTTTTTCAATTCTTATTGTATATTCATGGTCAATGGTGGTCACAATATCCATATAAGTGAACCGAGAAATTCACGGTATAATGACTGGCTCTATTGAAACCATTAATAGAGTATATGATGAATGTATAAACTTAATGATATTTATTATATTATATTACATTTTTATATTATGAGTCTACAATAATAATCTACCACAATGTTTATACAGGAATTTACTTTTACAAATTTGTTCTGGTCAAGAAAAGTGACAGATAATTTTTAACCAAAAATAAAAAGAAAGAAATATTTTTAACCCTAGCTTAAAACTTGCTTAGGCAAAAAATCATTTGTCCCTTGACCATGGGAGTAACATTCTTATTTATAGAAGGCAAATTGGTTACAAATATTCATAAAATACACCTAATCAGTTAACGCATGATAATAGCGTTAAAGATAATCCAAAGTATCGTCCTAAACAACAACCAAAATATTCCTTCAAATAATATTTGACATTATATATCTTATAACCACCTAACATAATCTAAAATTTCATCTCTTCGTGCCTTTGTTTATCCAAATACAATTTAATATTAATAGGTCGGTCCACAGATGACACATGACACATCACCAACATCTATCCCATTGTAATAACCTCGGTCATATGGAGACAGCAACTACTTCTAACTTTCTTCCTTTCCACGCATCGAAAGTGTTAGATCAACCTTACAAGGATCTAATACTCCTTCATCATCGGATCAGCTTCATGGCGACCCCAATCTTCCTTTATGCTAATCGGCTTTAAGACGATATCAATCCTCTTCTTGATGCACCTTCAGCATCTGATCAACTTTGAGACGATCTTAATCTTCCTCCCTAGGTAACTTCAACCTTTGGTCGGTTTTTAGAGGATACTAACCATTCTGCCCCCCTCATCCATCCAACGTCAGATCCTTGGCAAGTACAACTTTATTTTTTTTTCATATTAAATTATTATAAAATTAAAAAATTCATTCTTTTATTAATATGTAAAGAATCCTTCGAATATGATTGGAAGATATATAATAACTATAATGCAACTTGTTATTTGTTCCATAAATATATTTTACAATGTATTTGTATATGAGTAATGTGTTACATTCGATATATATATATATATAACATTGTTTTATTTAACATATCTTCTATGTAAGTATATTTAAGGCCTAATTAAATTTCTAAGTATTTTATAAATTTAACTATTTATAATCGAGTATCTATTAAAAATTTTCTTTTCATTAAGTACTTAAAATAGTTTTTTTTTTGGTTCACTGGTAAAAAATCATTTGATTTCGCCTAATATGTCTCGACTTTAAGAAAAAATAAATCGTGATGACGTTTTTCAAATTATTGGAAATGTATAGGTTTCAGTTCTCTGAAAATCGAAGCCTTTACATGAATAGGCTTCAATTGCCTGGGAACCAATGTCTATATGCTCTCAATATTTATCTTAGTCGCAAAGGTATAAGCTTTGGTTGTCTGAAAACCAAAGCCTATACATGATTAGGAAGTGGTTTATATCTTTAACATCATAAAGAGATTGTACAATCACAAGTCTATAAGTCATGGCTTTATAGTGGCATTTTTTTGAGCAATTTGAACATGTTCTCATAGATAGGAGTTTAAATTTACTCTAAATATTTCTGATGTTGTATTTACCTTACTTGACTCTTATTCAATAGCGTCTACCTTTGTCATACTTATTTTGAATTATGCCAACTACAAATGAGGATTGACCCTCTTCAGAGATGAAATTTTCTTCTTACATTTTCTTATAATTTGTGTCGTTAGTTTGGTAATCTCATACATGTTTTTATTGGACAAGGAGGTAATCTCAAATATTGTATTTGTAACATCCCGGTCGGATATTACTAATTTAAGTAATAAAAATTAAGAAATATGATGAAAACCTCATTTATTATACTTTGCTTCCCAAAACCGCGAGAAATTTTAAAACATTTATTAATCGGATGTTATCCAAAAATCCATAATTTATGAAACTCCAATACAGTATCCAAATTCACAAATAAGTAAAATATTGTTTACAAATTTCATAAAAATAATAATGATAAAACTCTAGTAAAAGCTTTTCCCAGTTAACCCTCTCTCCGATGTTATGCCTCATCAGCACCACCTGCAACATCATCTACTCCCGTGTAGCGCATTACACGATCATCGCCAAACACAAGCAGATAGGGTGAGCTCATAAACAATTAACACATAAGTTAATAAAAAAGTCAATATACACCCATCTATTTTATTCTAGTTAATTCTTGGCCCAGACTTTAATCCCCAAGGCTTTTCAACCCTTAAAACACACAAATAGTTAGCCTCAGATTCAGGGTTTATGATCCTCACACGAACCTCCCCGCTCGTAGTCCTGCTCTATGGACCTACCCGCCCGTAGTCCAACACACGTGATCCACCAGCTACGTACCTCCCCGCACGCAGCATCTCTCAAGTGTGAGCACGGAACATACGAACCTACCTTGCTCGTATCCCCACATGAGAGTAACATGATATGAACCTCCCCGCTCATATCATCACGTGTTCACCACCATCCATGAACCTACCCGCTCATGGCACAACATCCCCTGATCCAAGTTTCATATCACAGCATGATAACGAAAACAAGCAAAGCACACTACCCTACACAAGGTACATACTCAAGCTGGTCTTAGGGATTCCAATGCTTCCCCGCTCGTGGTCCAACTCTATGAACCTCCCCGTTCGTAGTCCAACACACGTGATCCACCAGCTACATACCTCCCCGCACGCAGCATCTCTCAAGTGTGAGCACGGAACATACGAACTTACCTCGCTCATATCCCCACACGAGAGTAATAGGATATGAACCTCCCCACTCATATCATCACGTGTTCATCACCAGTCATGAACCTACCCACTCATGACAACATCAAGCATATCCCAGACTAGGACCCACACAACAAACCATGCAAAACATATCACAATGCACCCTGCCATTACACCATCGCCTAGCGTAGCCTAAGCACCGCTAAACGAAATGGCAGTACAGACCGCCTGGCGGTTCCACATCACCGTCGGGCGCCACAACTTATAAGACATTCTTGTTTCATACTATCGCCTGGCGGTTCAGTCTACACCGCTAGGCGCTACACCAGTAATGTGACACTACTGGTTTTAGGTACTCTAATTCATTTCCTAGAATTCAACCATTTAATTCTCAAA
>Ga0214542_1000500_pt1 | contig 71386 bp, 42 predicted proteins | sample CNSS1metaG_FD_160096 | JGI IMG/M metagenome (GOLD analysis project Ga0214542, IMG submission 160096) | Root nodule microbial communities from cowpea collected in UCLA plant growth center, Los Angeles, California, USA - CNSS1 | ecosystem: Host-associated > Plants > Roots > Nodule | place: USA...
TAAAAATATAATAAATATATATAAAAAAAAAAAAAATATTTTTAATATAAATATATATATATATATATATATATATATATATATATATATATATATATATATATAAGGTAAAGTTTAGCGGATACGGGTATCCACGGGTACGGATACTATGATATCCGTACCCGCCCCGTTAACATGCGGGTATCAAAAACACCCATACCCGCAGGTAGCGGGTATCCATTTTTAATATCCATTTCCTACCCGTTGCGGATTTTATCCGCGGATACCCGCGGGTACGGATTTTTTTGACATCCCTAGTTAAAACCATGATTTTGAAATGTTTCTAACAGGTAGTCATCGTACAAGCATCCTTCGATGCTATAAATGTTTCTACTTGTGAGGGTAATATTTTTGTTACTACTTTGTACTTACTAGAATTGAAACATGACAGAAAGTGTTAGGAGACAAAAGTAGACCCAAAATGAGAGACAAAATAAATACATGTCTTAAATGTTGTATTTGATTAGTTGAGATGTCATAAAACTTGAAATGGAACAACCCTGCATCAACCGATTCACACACTCACTCATACTCTTAAGTCATTTTGAATTGTCATTAGTGAAGCGATTTGATGGATCCCTTGAGAGAAAGAGAGAGAAAACGTGAATCCAAACCTGAAAACATGTGTCTTAATTACACCAGAGACTTCATAATTATGCAATGAACATAACAAATAGAATACAGTAATATTATATGACATATTGAACCTGGACACATGTATCCAACTCAGACATAATGCATGTTTCAGACAAGGTCAATTCCATTTAGGTTGAGTGTATAATTTTGTTATGTGTTGTGTTCATATAAAAGCTTATCTTGATGTGATCCTAAATGCGCTTCAGTAAAGGTCAACTTTTGAGGCCTTCATTCTTCACCACCGATGCTTGTGGATGGTGAATTGGTGAAACAGTTCTGTTTGGTAAAGTTGGATTTGCCCATTATAACACAAGATCCTTCATGAACCATAATGTTAGCAATCTAATCTAAGTCTGGATTTAGGTCTAATATTATTAGAAGTGGACTTTAAGCCTAATTCAACCCCACAAAACCGGCTTGTAAGATGAGAATTGCACTCATTTATATATTATGAATTGGCCTTATCTTTGGTCAATATGAGACTTCTAACAAATATTAAGTAAAATAAGAAAGTCGAGCAACATATAAAGATTTTAAGTCTCACACAATAAAATTGAAAAAGTCGAATACTATATAATAATAAAGATTCACGAACTCATTATCTTAAAGTTTTGAGTCGATGGTAATTTATATGCTACTTGGATTTAGTTTCTTTTCTACGAAAAATGGCGTATCTCTTTCTTCTTCTTTTTTTATTGGAACATGTAAAGTTTGGTTATTTGAACTGAAGGTTCTTCCATCAAGTTTGGCTTTTAAAGAACCATATCTTAGTTTATCAGTTATATTGTTTAGGTGTCCTACAAAAATCATAAATTTCCGGCAAGTAAAAGGCATGATTATGATGATGTTTTTGGTAAATTCTTTGCCCCATTACCGACATAGTTGAATTTCAGTGTTTTAAAAAGTTTGAAAGAAATTCCCACCAAGCCTCTCAAATGGGGTGTTGGATTGAGTAGAACTTCCATATTGACTTCTAAAAGAGAGAGAGAACCAAGTTTTTGTGTTTCATGAAAGAAACGAATTTATGCTATCTAATTTTTTTTTCCATCTACATTAATAGAAGGATAAGTATCGTTGTTCATGAGATAGTTTTGGGTGTACCACTGTCCAAATACTTGGTTTACAATTTGTAAAATGCTCCAATAATCAACTTGTTCACATTTTCACTTTCGCACGGCTCTTACAAAAATTCTACCTTTAATTGCATATATATATATACATCACCAAATTCGACTCGTATTTTCCCTTTTCTTCTAATTGTATGAAATGAATCCTTTTTTAGGGCAAACAACGGAAAATCCAAAATCCTCTAAAATATAAATAATGCGGGTTTATCTTTACCAACAATCTTAATATGAATGTATGAATTAGTAAAACTTTCTATTATTTTAGATGTCATGGTGTAAAACACGATCTTTACCTTTAAATAACGTGTTAGACACTTCTTAATAAATTTCAAATTCATTTTTCATTGATTTCTCATGTATTAATTCTCTTAAAACACTTTTAAATTTAAGAAAAATAAACATAAAATATATTAGTGTTAAATATGTTTTTAATTCTAAACTTTAACATGAAATTGAAATTAGTGTTTATCCGAATTTTGATACATTTTAATTTTCAAACTTAAAAAAAGAATGAAAATAGTTTTTTTATCTTAAGTATGTTTTTTTTTTGTTAAATTTGTTTCATACTAACATTTAAGTTAATTACATCATTTGACATATTCTCGTTTCAATGTCAACTAAGAAATGTGTTTGACACATAAAAAATATTTAACATAATTGAGTTAACATAACTATATCTATTCATTTTTAGAGTTTGAAAATCAAATTTTTTTAAAAAAAACGAAATAGGTTAGATTTGAGGAACTAAAAACATATATTTAACTTAGTATAATAAAATATAAAAAATATTATTCAATACCATTTATCCGATGCAGACCTCGCTAAGAAAAAGATATCACTTAATACTAGTTCACTTAATTTAAACTTTAATATATATATATATATATATATATATATATATATATATATATATATATATATATATATATATATATTTTTAAATATATATATAATAATATAAATTATTATATATATATATATATATATATATATATATATATATATATATATATATATATGAATATACAATTGTTAATGCAAATAGATGTTATTGAGGACATGATTTCCCAATAGAATTTTGTACACACAGTTAAATGTATATATATAATAACTATATTCTTTAGATGTTAAGTGTATGAAGTGACACGTCTTCTGGTGAGTGGTAGTGTGAAACCACAGATCTTGAGAAGATGATAAAACCAAATTATCATATTTTTTTTCTTTCTAAAGCTGAGGCAAGTTTGGTAAATGGAGAGGTTCCACTAGGGATGAGATGCAATGGTATTGGGAGCCAAACAAAAGGCAGATACCATAGAAATGGTGAGCCTAACATGTTAACTTCAAGCAAACGTGTCTCTCATTTGGAGCTGACGTGAAATACTTTGCTTCTATGTCAATAAAACAGAGACGACGCAGATACCATATAAATCAAAAACGCATATGCTTCATGGAATCTAATTCCTCACTTACCTTAACCCCTCCTGTCCCCAAAAAAGCTTCACTACAATTGGTGCTCTTCCACAGTACTACTAGAATATATACCCAACAAGCAACAACCATGAACCCCCATGTCACACTCACACAATTATAATCATTACCTTCAACAAAATAACACTACAAGTCAACCCAAAAGTGCTTTTCCAATTTATATCAAAATTCAAATACATTCAACTCAATCACAACTTCAACATTGTTTTTACATTAACATACCTAATGCATAAAACTATGAATCCCTGATCATGCTAAGATTACAAATGCTTCATCTATCTATCTTACTACTTGCTACTCTACTTGGGAAAAAAAATTTCCTCCCCTTCACAAACCATTGTTAGTAAAGATTCCTCCAAAATGTTCCATATCCATTTCCTCTAAGAACAAAAAACAAAGATGAAAAAAAGGTCCCTATTGTCATCAATGAAAAGCATGAAACAATTGTGTCACCAAAAGAATCATATGCATCCACCAGCACTGGCCACCCAAGAAGGGATTGCAGTAGCAGAAAAGGGGTCACTGAAGCAGTCTCCTGTGACAACAGAAGGGGCAGTGAGTTGACTCAGCTCATCCAAGCTCTCAAAGAAATCATCTGTCAGCACCATGTCAGACAAAACAAACTCATCTTCTTCCTCATCATCCATCACGTCCTCTTTCTCTTCTCTGCTCTCAGACTTTTCCACTTGTGCTGGAGTTTCTTCCTCTGCCCCTGAGGTTGCAGGGGAAGAGGGTTTTGTGAGGCTCTTGCTCTTCTCAGAGTCTTGTTCGGTTGTGACAGTTTGAGGTACCAATGGCTTCTGGCGTGTGGAACCAGCAAGAGAGTTTCTGTGTGTAGGAGCAGGGTGGTTGTGCTCAGCAGTGTATGTCACTATGAACATTGTTGGGTCTGATCTGTTCCTCTCAACCTGTTTCCTTGCCAAACACCCCTTTGAGCTGCTACATCTGTAGTAACCCCTACAAGAACAAAGCAACCTCAATTAGATCCTAAAGTACACAGCTTTAGAAATTAGGATTTGATTACTTAAAGCATAAAGCAGGGTTTTCGTGTGATAATTAATTCAAAAAAACCACTATTGAGATCTCAAAAACCTTTATCACCCATGCACAAATGGGTTATAAATCTTTAAATCAAGGGTCACCAAATCATGAACTTTCAACACATTTTTGGAAAATTGCAAGTGAAAAAAATATAAACCTTGGATAAGGAGACCCCTTTATGGGTTTCTGGCCATATTTCCTCCATGCCCATATGTCCGAGGAGAGATTTTCAAAAGGCACTTGACACACTTTCTTAAGCTGGTTCTTCCTGTAAAAGACCAAAAACACTCATAAGCAAATCTCACAAACAATCACACTAACATACCAAGATTTCAAAACACTGTCTGCAAACACAATTGCGGTCTCATCAGTCACGTTTGTCTATAATTATCAACATGGTAAGAAAACTACAAGTCTACAACCACAGGCGCAATCTAAAACCTTAACACACGCAGAATTTTGAAGCAAAGACATGATTTTTACAACAAGGCACAGTCCAAGATCGTTTTTTTCCTGTTTGGGGTATCAAAACAAAGCAAGCACGAACTTTTGTACCTTCTTTTAGATCGTGGGGTGGTGACAGAGAGCGGCTGCTTGTTTCGCTGTTGGTGTTGTTTCTCTTGAGATGAAACCGTTTTGGGAGGCGCAGAAGAATAGGAAGAGAGCGAGGACAAGGGAGAAGAGGCTTGCAACGAGAGAGGCTGAGATTTGCAGAAGAAAGGCCTGCAAAGCTCATGCAGCTCCTCAATGGGGCTCCTTGCCTCAAAGGGGTACGCAGAAAGCGACAGAACCTGGCTTCCTTGTTCGCCTCTGAAGATAGAAAAGGTAGAAGAAGAAGAGGAGGAGGAAACACCTTCGGGGTGGAAGTAACAAGAGGCAAAACCAGAGGAGGAGGAGGAAGAAGACGACACGGCGGATGATGTGACGGTGGAGCAACCTCTGACCACCGCATGTAGATCCCAATCTTCGGCCATGGAGACAAACTCTGCAGCGTATGCGCTTTGCTGAGAGAGAGAAAAGACAAAAGAAGGCGCTGACTTTTCACCAGAGAGAGAAATGATAAGGTGCAATGAGTGGGGATGGACTTGTATTTATAGAAAGAGAAAAGAGGGTGTTTTGCGCAAAGTCCAGAGAGAGAGAGAGACAGAAAATGCCTTCACTGGTTCCACTCCTGTTAATCAAAATTAGGATAATTAGTAGATAATTAACTTTCTTAAAAATATGACAGTGTTTCATAATTTTATAATTATTACAGTTTAATGATTTTTTTACATACAATAAATTTTACTGTTAAGAATTATATAATTTTATAATGATTTTGAACTATGTTTAGGTTAAAAAACATTGGCCCAGGTTATTGAACATATGGTTTTGTTGTTTATTACGATAGTGGTATCAGAGTTAAATAAAATTGTTATCGGAACAAAAAAGTAATAAGAAAATAGAAAAACAGGAAAAAGTTGCTTTATTTCTGGAGAGAGAGTGTGTGGATGGCATTTTGGCATCTCTATGCTTATCTATTTACTTTTTAATATATTTTATTTATTTATTTATTTTGGTGTTTGATGGAGTTGACTTTTGAAAATGTCAAAGGCTCTGGATTTGATGGAGGAGGGTGTGAAAGTCCACACGCACTTTATGAGGATTTCTTTGTAAGTTTTGCCGACAGGATATGTAATACAATAATGCCACAAATAGTTGGATCATTTATGGACCTTCAGATTCAGAGTGTCTCTTTCTAAATTTCTTAATTTTCAAATTTAAACATTCAGGTTTTTAAATTTATACTTCTGTAAATACTTAAACAATATTTCTTAATTTTTATTTTGCTTATTTAAAAACAGATAACTAAAAAGGTAAAAAACAAAAACGAATGAAAATGACGCAGAGAAACGACAAAGGGTGCTGCACAGAATGTACAGAAAATAACGGAGAGATAAAAATATTTAACTTTTTGCCTTTTTATTCATGTTAATTAATATCTCATTAAATTTACTCTCTCATTAATTATATTTCCCCACATTTGTCCTTAAATAACGATGTGCCTATTCTAGAAAATATTTATCTTTTTTGAAAAATATGTTGATAGATTTAATATTAAAGCAGTATAGATTAATGATAAATTTAATGTTATTAAACATATTTATTATTTTATTATAGTATTTTGTCCAAGCAACAACAATACACATTCACATTATCTTTACTTCATTGCATTTAATTGTCCTAAGGTGTAAATGTTTTTATTAATCATTTTACTTTTTATGAACATAATTCATTCCATATTCGAATTGAGCTTTCTAAAAAAAATTTAAAACCTAATTATGAACCGGCATTGCAATCACTTATAATAAATATTTATCCACTTCAGAACTACTTATAATGTAACATGCATTTAGTATTAAATGAACTAATAATGCTTTAATTCATAGCATTCACTATTTTATGAAATTTTAATTATAATTAATTTATCACCGATCACATTAAACTTCTTGAAATGTTTACCTATTTGTTCACCAAAATCAATTATGCTATTTTTTTTAACAACATTGTCTAAGTTTGAACTAAATTAAAATACGAAAAACACAAAAAACTCTAATTAATTTGATTTTTATTGTTTAATTGTCATTTGTGCTTATAAAGTATATCAAAGTTAAATAAAAAGTGGTAGAAAATCGGGTGTTATGTTATGGACATGTTATGATTATTTTAATTAAAATTGACATGACTTTTGTATTATATTTTTATTATAGTATTTATTTTTCTACCTAATAATTTGTTGTTTTTTCTTAGTTTATTTTTCATCTTTTCTTTAGCCATTTTTTATCATTATTTATGGTAATGAGATAATCATGAGATTATTATATAGATAGTAATATATGTTAATCCACCTTATTTTAATCTGCCTTACATTTGATAATAATAAAAAAAAGAAAGTCAAAGTCAAAACAACCATCCAGAATTATAAGCAAAATTGTTTAACCAGTTTTACATAGAATTAACTTGGACAAATTTATAAACAAAATCTTAAAAAAAGAAAACTTTATATAAATATTCTAACGATGGTTTTATTTTAAGACGAACATGATTTTATATATATACACACACGCACGTGCGTATGCAAGTAAATATTTGATAGTTAATTTCATCTTTTAAATAACTATTATTTTAAACTAAAATAATTATGTTTTTATTTTTTCTTTAGAATAACCATTAATTGAAATTTTATTATTGTATAAATTAAAATAAATATTTCATTGTTTTATTCTTTTAAATCATTATTTATTAGTAGTAAAATTAAATTTAAATACGAAGTTCCATTTGTGGTAACATAGCAGCTAGTGTGTTCCTTTAGCTTCTATCCACCATCTGTAGTGCTAATGGTCATTATAACAATTTTAAAATATTAATAAAATAACTTTTTATGTTGAACTCATTAATAAAGAGTGATTCGAATTATTTAATAAAAATGTATTACTCAAATCAACGGTGAGGTGAGGTGCGGCTGATACAGTTTTGCAGTTTACACAATTTGTCTTCTGCGGGCCCCACCTCTTTTACGGAAAAAGCAGGATAGCAAATCTCAACGGTTTCGACAGCATCAGAATCCTATGGTGAGCGATCGAACGGCCAGAAACAGTTTGACGGTCAATGATATTAACGGTGCCGATTGGATGACGTGGCAGCGGTGGAGCACGTGAGCACAGACTATAATAGATGGGCGAGGCGCGTTACGAATCGAAAACGTGGGTGGCACGAGGTATGAATAGCGTGTGGGGTCATGTCATGGGTCATGACATGGGTCGTGACATGAATGCATGCATCATGCATGTCGCCACCAGGTGGCTGGGTCCATTGACGCTTGTTGCTGAGTGAGATCAGAATATCACGCTTATCTTTTTTTAATTAGTTTATTTATTTTGGTTCATTGTTTTGTGATTAATAAGTTAGTTAACTAATAAAAAATATGAAATATAAAATATAATAAGTATGAGGGATTGTATATCAAAGTTCTACGTTGTGTTTGAATTGGAGATATGATTTAAGAAATAACAAATGAATAAATTTGAGGAAATGGAGAAAAAGTAGTAATGTTATTTGGAGGAAAAAATTATGTAATTTGATATGAAAATTTATCTATCATATGATAGGTATAATAGATTAAAATAATTATTTTATTAAATAAATTTAGATCATTATTATTATTTCTTTGAAGATAAAAATGATATAAATTTAATTTAAATAATGAAAATTATATTAAATTGAAATTATAATTTAAATTTAAAAATATAATTTACTATTACAATTATTTTTATAATAATAATTTTTTTCATTGAAATTAAAGAAACAGGTTAGTTTTCATAAAATACAAACCTAAAAACATATTTCAATCACATCTCAGATGAATTTCCTCGTCATTATATACATGTAATTATAAGAGAAACTTAGTAAAAACATTCTATTTACATTTTTTTATGATAATAAAAAATAAAATTATAATTATTGTTATTATTATTATTATAATTATAAAATTAAATATAAATAATTTTTAAAATTTATAATAATTATTTTTCATTTATATTGATTAAATTTAAAAAAAAATAAAAAAGGGTTAAATTAAATAAATAATCACTTAAAAGATAATATTAATAAAATAATTATTTTTATTTAAAAAATATATAAAAGGCAAAATTGAAAAAGAAATGTTGACAACAACAAAAGTTCTTTATATTTAGATATAGATGTATAAAAAAATTAGAATATCAAATATATAAAATATATTAAAAATAGTAAATTTTTAAAAAATATAGTTAAAATTATATGAATATTAAAAAAAAAATTGGGGAGTCATGACTCCCTTTGTCACTACTATAGTTTGCTAGTGTTTAGCTTAATTAAGTAATAAATCATCTAGTTCAAACTCTTAATTGTGTGTTTGCATCATATATATTTGATTCTATTTTTGGAAGACTGGTATATTGAATCAACTCAAAGATTATCCACATGTCATACTATCTTTTTCTCACATAATCGCATATATCATGTATTAAGTCTCTCACTCATATGACATGATAAATTCTTTATGACCAATCAGACATAATTCTTTTTCATATCATAAGTTAGGTTACACAAACTTCTATCAACTCTCACCACTTAATATCTTTTTATATGTGAGTCCAATATTAGTAGAGTTATATAATAATATCATACATGAATCATTGATCAATACATAACCTACAACAACCCAATGTAGTATTTTCTCATTGAAAATAACTACATTCACATCACACATCAAAATCTCATAGTAAATTATGGTTCTTGTAGTAACTACTCGGTCATACATCCACACAAAAAGATTATATTTATGGCTAATATCCTAGCTCCACTCAACCATACACTACCCATTTTATTTCCAAATCTTAAAACATTTATTTTTAAAATCTCAAACAAGATCATCACATGCTCATGAATTTAAATCATCACTCCATGTTATACACATGTATTACCTTAATGCAAAACTTATCACATACTTATATAGTTCATTTGAATTTATATGCTAATATATCATCATTTAATTTCCATTACATCAATAATATTCAATTACAACAATATTTCAATCAAATATATAAAAAAAGTGAAACATATATACACAAAAACATAATCAAATACACACAAAAAAATTATATATATATATATATATATATATATATATATATATATATATAACTGTCATTTACGGTTATTACAATTATAACCTATTTGGATTATGTTGTATTAAATAAAAAAATTTATTTATTTATTTTAATAAAAATAATTATGTATTCTATGGGAAAATGATCATCTCTTCCTGCACCTCTCACCTTTATTGGTTCCTTTTGAAACTTCGTTTTTATTTTTTAGTTTTTGCCAAAGTTTTCCAAACTTTTTGTGACCCCAAAATAACCTACAACTCAAAAAAGAGAAATTTTTTTATGAGTTTTTCCTTTCATGGTTAATCAAATGATGTGTATATACTGTTTGAATTTGAATTTTCTGTTGATTTTTTTTGTTTTTTATTGTGTTTTCAAAACACATTGATGTTCACTGTGAAATTTTAAAATATATTTAAAATTTTAATATAATGTATTTTTAGTGTTCAAAAGATAACAGTACCAAAGAAACTCAGTAAAAAATATGATATTTTTTCTTTTCACTTAATTTTGTACCACTATGTAGTTTTTTCACAATGTCATTAAAATTAGGGGTGAACAAAAAATCTAATTTTCTTGATCCAATCCACTTTTGCTCCAATCCAATTCATTTATAATCCATTTTATTAAAAATCCAATCCATTTAAAATTCATTTAATAGATATGGATTTCACTAGTAGATGAGCCAGAGGTGTTAAAGGTCAGGTTGGGGGTTCGATTCCCACTGGCAACAACCCACCCAGTATGAATGGACGGAGAAGGGTGATGGATTGGGGTGCATTGGGCTGTAGTAACCTAACAGCCTCTGGGGCCCGAGGAGGGGGTAGCCATGGATGTTACAACCCGGACATACCTTACGACCTACATGGGCCTTACGACCCGAATGGGCACGACGACACGAACGGGCCAGACGACCCGGGTGGGCCTGACGATTCAGACAGACCTAATGACTCGAACGACCCAGACGGGCCGACCCAGACGAGCCTGACGACCTACACAGGCCTTACGACCCGGATTGCATGATGACACGAACGAGCCCAATGACCTGGACGGGCCCTACAACCTGGACAAATTAGACGTCCCGGACGGGCCCTATCACCCGGACAGGCCCGACATCCTGTTCATGTCGTCGGGCTTGTTCGTATCATCGGGTCTGTCAAGGTCGTAAGACGCGTGTCGTCGGGCCCGTTCTGGTCTATGGGCCCGTTTGGGTCGTCGCGCCCGTTCAGGTCGTCGGTCCTGTCTGGGTCGTCGGGCACGTCCATTTCGTAAGGCCCGTCCAGGTCGTCTGACCTATTCAGGTCATCGTGCTTTTCTGGATCTATTTTAAAAAATAATATATTTTTCCTGTTGAAGATGAATGCCCATGGGTTGACCCTGACGCATAGGGCTTTTGTAGGGTTTTTGGCCCTGTGGACTTCTTTGATGGGGGCTTTTTTGGCCCTAGCCCACATGGGCCAGGGCCAAGCCTTGTGGGCTGGGCCAAATTGACACCTCTATGGGTTGGCCTGACAACTTAAACGGGTCGTGCTTGACAACCTGTACGAACTGAGTCATGTTGGCCTTATTGACACAAGTTTTAAAAAATTCCATTTAAATTTCTTTTATAAAAAATGGATTTTGAATTTTGAACTTGATCCAAATATTTGGATTGGATTTAAATCTTGATCCAAATATTTGGATCTGGATTTAAAAAAAATCCAAACTACTTTTGCTAATAAAATGGATTTGAGTCAAAAATCTAATCCAATTATTTGGATCTACAATGGATTGGATGTGGATTGGATTATTAAAAATCCAATTCATGTCCACCCCCGATTAAAATTCCATCATAAAAGCAATTGCAACATGATTAAATTTCTTCCCCATTATTTTGAACTTCAGCTTATTTCAACCACATCTCAAGCAATGTGTTTATGTTTATCTTTGAGGCCATCAACTATACTATATAAGTTACAACAAACTATATACTTGATGTTATTATTTGGTAATCAGTAATATTATTTCACCTTCTTTAATATAAGAGAATCTTCATTATGGGAATCTACGACATTTTACACCAGAAAGTAATCATAACAGACACATCTACCACATTTGACTTGCTAACGAAAGTTTCATTGGACCACCTAAATATACTAATGTTAAAAAATCGAGTTATCATATCAATACCACATATAAGTGCACAGAATGAAAACACCCTTTTTCTCTTATCATCATTCGATTATGAAACTTAAAAGGGTAAATTAAAACAAAAAGTTTCTGAGTTAGAAGCAAATAAATAAGCAAAAGTTCACAGTAATGTGTTATATATATATATATATAGTAATTGTTGAAGATGAGGAAGAAAAACCACATTCTAGAAGTAGGGAAGGATTGCACTGCCACTACCAATGGCTATATAAGCACTTATTTGTTTGGGCAAGTGGAGATTGGAGGAAGGTGGGGGCATAGACATGTGGTTGGTACAGAACTTCCACAATGCTGAAACCACAAACCCTAGAACAACAAAGATTTTATTTTCCTTGTCAACCAGAAGTTCATATGGAACATGATTTCAGGACATTTTTAGGGTTAATGACTCAGAGTAATGCTTTGATGGAGACAGAAAATATGAGTTTGATTGTGAACCCTCATGCACAAGCATAGGCTCCTGCTATTTTCTTCCTTAAGAGGGAAAGGAAGATGGGAGAAACTATGGCACAATATTTCTGTACAGTGACTAATGATTTTGATGGGTTTGGCACAAGATGTGACCCATGTACAAATGAAAATGATGAAAAAATGGACAAACTTTATGTGGAACATATGTAATTTTCAAATTAGACACATATCTCTGTCTTAATTTCCAATTCTTTTTACTTTAAAAACAAGAACATAAACTAACTTTTACACTTTTGAAATTAATTAGGTTTAATTTGATCACATTTAAGCAACTTGAAAGACAAGAGTTTTAACATGTGCCATCTTAAATATAGAATATACTATGATGATCCAATAATAAGATCACTTTTATTTAAAAAATGAATTTTAAGTTTAACTCAGTTTTATAAAACTTAGTTTTGCACCTACTTATATATTATTAATTGACCTTATTTCTAGTGATGTAAAACTTTCAACACACCCTCCTAAATTTCAATCTGATTTTGTGAGTGCAAACCTCATCTCACATGTCGGTTTTGTGAGGATTAAGTTAATTATACTTAAAGTTCACTTTTTAACCGAATATGAAAATCATTCTTAGGGCCTATTGTAGTGAAATTTGTAATTGTAGAGTCTATTATTTCACTCGTTATCGGATTGCTCATTAATATCTAATCTCACACATGAGATGTATTTGTTTCAGTGAGAGGGGATGTGAATCTCACATCGACTAAAGATAAGACCAATTCATAATATATAAACAAATGCAAACCTCACTTTAAAATCGGATTTGATAGGATTGACTTAAATTTAAAGTTCACTTCTTAACATATACATCTTAAACTTCCAGATTTGGATCATATGATAATAATAATTATTCTTTATTTATACATGTGTAGGATCTCTAATCTAAAAAGGATAACCTAAGAGGTGATGAAAGATGCATGATGTTGTGAAAGGATAAGAAACCTGGTTAATAAAACACCCCACTAAGCTGCTTTCGAAAGAGAAAGAGAGCATTTGATGGTAGAAGGAAGGTGTCACACTAGCAAAGTCCCACCACATGTGAGAGCAATTAATGCCATGTGTCTCAATCGATTGCTTTGTGTTTTATTCCCTTACCATGTGTAATCAATGGAGAATTAACAGAACCAAATCATATGGATTAGGGCCAGTGATTTTGGTTTCACACCTTGCATATGTTTCAGATTGGTATGCAGTAACATGAGTGGTTCAAATGGATCATAATTTGAATTCAAAATGCTGAGTATAGTGAAATTGTTCAAATATATGTGGATCCAAATTCACAGTAGATAATTTATATTTGCATGGTGGTTTACTGGTTTGGGTAGATTATTCTGGTTTGGAGTAAATTAATAGTATTTTACTTCAGAACAGGTAAAAACTTTACATGAGCATTCAGCCCGGCACCATGCATTTTGTTCATTTTGGGTATTCCTATGAATACAATCTTTATTTCCACATGACACTAATCATCACTTCATAATACAAATTGGTATATAGTTTAATGATGATATTTTATAAAAGTGGCATAATAATTGTATTAAGAAAAAACTGTTACTGATAAGCTTTTACAACAGTAGTATCTAAACCATCTCTTTGAATTAAAATTGCTTTCATATCGTAAATAAGTAAGGAAAATAAAGTTGTGAAAGCGAGTTTGTTTTTCTTTCATTTGTATAAAAAAAACATTTTACACCCTAGAAAATTAATGATAGTTGAGAACAAATGACAAGAAAGAAAACAAATAAGATAAACAAAGAATATTCATTACAAGAAAATAAAAAAATAAATAAAAATTATTTGTTACTAAATTAGTCACCCTTATAAATAAAAATTTATAATTGATCGTTAATTAATTAAATACCAATTTAGAAATTAAGTCATTTTGGTAGCAAAAATTTAGGTAATTAATTTTTAGTGACTAATTTTCTTTTGTAATCAAAATCATGGTAGCTAATTTTAAATATCAATTTAGTTACCAATTATATTTTTTATTCATAATAGTGATTATTTCAGTAACCAATATTTTTTTTATTCTATATGAATTGGTACCAAAATTGATCATTATAGTGAGTAACAACTTTTGATCATTAAAATGAATTATTAATGAAATATTTTCTTATAGTGAATAGTAAAAAGAAAGAAGATTTACTCGTGTGGGTTAAAATTTAGGTGGATAACTCGTTTATATAATATTTTTAAGTCTATATATTCTATTAGAAAAGTAAACAGGTTTTAATACTTGAATAACTACGATCAAATTAAAGTTAGTTGTTTACATATTCACTAATTTATAAGCTTTATAATGAAACTACAAAATTATAGAAGAAAAAAAATTTTCTTTTACATTTTATCTAAGTATTGGAGAGAATGACGAAATAATTTCCACTATAAACACTATAAAAATATAATACAAAAAAGAAAAAGAATGATAATATCTTTATAAATATTGTAAAAGAAAAATAAATTATTTATAAAAAAATAATAACATATATAAATATTGTAATATTATTTTCGTAACCGAGCTCACAAATTTAAATAAATATCTAAATTATAGTAATATCAAAAATTAAAATTACAAAAAAAAAAAAAAACTAGGGGACTGAGGCCCCAAAGGCCTTAGTGGATCCGTCCCTGAAGACTAAGCACTCTTGTTTGTAAAGGGAAAAAGAAGGGTTTGAAAAAAAACAAAAAAGGGAGTGTAACAAGGGAAAGGGGTTGTAGGAAATGAAAAAAGTTGAGAGTATGTTTTCAATCTTGTTTGAAAAAGTATGGGAAAGGGGGTGGGAATAGCAAGACCCTACTTCGGCTTTTACAGTAACGTGGCTTAGCATGTTTCAAGTTAGTCCTTTTTCAGCCCAATAAATAGCATGAGTTGCAAGCGGGCTCAGTTTGATGCTGGCCCAATTACGTTTAATTTAAGGTTTCTGCTTCCTGCACCCCATACTAACAGCAAAAAGAATACGAAAGACACAACTTTTATTACTTTAAAAGTTAATTTTATTATACCTATGATTTTTTATTTATGAACTCAAGTTCATTCACTCTTTGTCACAACTTAACATGTAACACTAACATAGGAAACTTCCTATAATTTATTTAACTATCTTTTTTGTGTAATTCTGTCACCATAGCGATTAGGATTATAATTTCTAATTAGATAAAGTTTGGTTGAAATTAGAGTTTAAGTAGCGACATCTACAATGAGTCACACTCCTTCACTAGTTATTTTAAAAAAAATCACTTTATAATTAATTAATTAATTAATTAACTATAATCAAATGTGCGAAATCACTTACGAGACAGTTAAGAAATAATTACTCGATTATAAAAAATGTTAAACTAGTCCAATCTACGAAGGCTAATCAACTTCAAACGAAACAAAGGAAAAACAGTAATTAAACACTATCTTATATTTCTCAGTGTCAAATACTTGCACATGTTTTGTCTAATTATTTTTATATAATATTTTCACTAATTTTAAGGTAATCATATTGAAAAGTCAAACAGTCAAACTGAAGTACAACAGAGTCAATAAAAAATTATATTAATATATAATTTTATATATTCATACTTTCTTTTTCTCGTACAACACTATTAGTTAGCGATTAGTATAATTTTGAAATAAATAAATTTAGTATAATATAAAACAACGTAAAAATAGTATATTGATATAACTATAGAATGTTCTAATAGGACTGAACATGAATATAATAAATAAGGCACGTGACTATTAATTTAGCAACAATGAAGAGAAGAGAGAGTAACAGCGACGTGCGTCTGCGGCTGCCCACGTGTTAGGGAGGAAACGTTGAAGGCAGTCACAAAGAAGCTCAGCGCAGACAGGCCCAAGAACACCACTCGATCCATTACATTTTTTTATCTCTTTTATTCCAACAATATCAAATCTACAAAACTTTTTTCTTATAATCTTTTTTTATCTAAAATGCACAAAATACAATAAATTAAATTTCAAACATCTTTGAATTATTTAATTTTAAATTAAAATAACGTATAATTGCTCCTCGTTGAGTTACAGTTTCATTATTAGACTCGATCATTGTATTCTATATATTGTTCGTTTTAGATCTTGGAGCTATGTTACGAAAAATATTTAAATCGTTCATTTTAAAGTCTGAAGCTCCATCACGAGAAATATTTTTAAATTGTCTTTGGTCGATTCCTTAGCAATATAAAACTATTAGGTATACCGGAACAAAGTTTTGGTGACATCGTTAGGATCAATCATCACATCTAAGGTATTGTCTAATTTGGAGTCTGGAACTCCATCATAGTTTTCTCCTTAAAAGTGTCTCAAAATATTGAAGAAGAAATGGATATTTAAACTTTCATTAACTTGACTCCCAAACGATGTAGGACAATTGGGTGTACCATAATAACAAAAAATATTAGAGAAAAAAAATAAAGAAGAAAAGAAAAAACTTAAGAATGTCTTTCTTAACATAACAAACAAGTCCTCTCTTTTTGACCCTTTTTTGGCTCCTACATTTGATGGTTGTTAACTAAACTACTTAATCCAAAACAAAACTACATTCTAGCTTGTGATCTATTTGTTCTACTTAGTTATCATGTCTCCATCATCTCCATGTGTCTCTCGAAGTAACTATGAATTAACATTTTTAAGGAACTATTGTATTTATAAAGTCACAAAATGTTATTGTTACTTCCTTATGCATACAATTACAAGAATAAGAATGCCCTCTGATTCTGACAAAGTTGGTCACATTTTCACTATCAGATGTTTTTATTTTATATTAATAAGACTTTGCTAGAATCCCATCAATGATCAAATATGATGTTTTTTGTGCATCTCTTTGCTTAATTGTTTGATGTTGAAGATGGTGCATCATTTGTCATAAGACTTATCTAATCCAATTTGAATAGATATCGTCGATACGAGACCTCTGAAGATACACTGATTAAATTATCTAAAACTTAAGTATTTGATTAATTTTAATAATATTTTTAATGTTATTATAAACGTATCTATTTTATAGATTTTATATGTTAGTTATTAATCAATAATCTTATCATTTATTTTAAGACGTTGGTTATGAATAATAAATTAATTATTTTTTATCATATATTAGACATAACTATTTTTTATTAATTTTTATATTAATATGTGAAAAATCTAAAATGTTTATGAACACCTCTCCATTAAATCATTAGATGGAACGTAATCTCGTAACTCAATTTTTTTTTCATTTTCATATTAAAGTGTTGTACTTTCATGTATTATTATTAACTTAAGTCTCACAAAGTCTTTTACATATGAACTTTCATTAAATACTTATATAATTACTCTTTTACATATGAACTTTCATTAAATACTTATATGATTACTTATAAAGTTTTTCCTTCGTTTCTAACTTAAACTAATGGTATTTTTCAATTTGTTTAGTTGCATTTAAACATTAGAACAAAATAGAATATTGTTGACGATTATAATCAATCGTAATAACAAAATTTTATCAATAAAGTTTATCATCGATCATAAACATTCGTTGGTAAATACTAACATCTACAAATTCATTGGTAGATGTTTATTGGTAAAAGTCCGTCACTAACATCTATTGATAAAAATGTACAATTGGGGTTCATATTAAAACTTCAATAAAATGTCCTCACATTTCCACCCTCACCCCTCATGAATAAAACAATCTCAGATCTCTTTTACATAATTTATCAAGTATAAATTCATTTTTATTAACTTGGACACCTTTTTCTGAAGGTCAACTTTTGTTTAAAAAGTTATCAACGGGTATTATTTGATGTCTAACCTTTATTTATTTAGCATTGAAGATCTTTGATTCGGTCTCCATCTTGAACATTTAACTTGATCTCACTACTTCATAATTTTATTATATTTCCCATAAAAAAATCTTGACTTTAATTATTCATAATCGATATAGATATTATATATTTAAATAATGAAATTATTGACTTTAAGAAATCAAGTCATATGTTGCGGGGGCTTGGACCACTCCACTACTCCGCGGAACTGAACCATATGTTGATGAAAGGTATCACAATCAGAACATATTATTCTAAGAATAAATACACGAAATTTATAGCACAAAAATTAAAACAATATTTAATATAAGAATAAAAAATACTCATGGGACACTATTTGATTGTAATTCTCAATATTTTAACACATTTAAGGATTTCGATTAATTTGATTCGTAATTATAATGTTAGAATCATGTTAGAAACAGAGCATGGCGAAAGGATAAGGCAGTGTGAATATTAGATTTTGTGGAGGCTTTTATTCAACTTTCATTTCATAAATCATGTCAAATCCACTTTGGATTTGATGACACACTTTTTGGACTTCTTTTATGGCTCTAGGCTCCTCTATCTGTATTCATGGTTGAATTGAAATTTTTACACCAAAGTCTATATTCTATACGTGTGTGCGTGTGTGAAATGACTAATTGGTATCTAGTGTTCAACTTTTAACAAAATAGTACACGTCATTTTTTAACAAAATATTGCCAATTACTAAATAACATATAATTAACATTTTTTTTATCTTACACTCGTATTTTAATTCAGGATTGAGAAAATAGGATATATATATATATATATATATATATATAGTAGGGTTTATTAGAAAAAATATTAACATTGTGGTTTCCTTTATTTAATTTAATAGATATATATATTTGTTATAAATTGATGTGGATGTTTTGGTCCTACGTGGCTTCAACTCCTTTAACTACCTACGAAACAGAATAAAATTTGATATTGTCTTTCTGAAGAGAGCATGGGAACTTTCGTTCTTGCAATTTCCGGTCCTCACAATGTCACACATGTAATAATAATAAATAATAATTAAATTCTGTGGTCTCGCCCATTGATTGCGTAGTCAAAAAGATTCTGATGCTATACTTCTTTTTTCCTTTTGACTTTATTCAAAAATTATTTATACTTAGCGGATATGTATTTAAAATTAATAATATGTTTTTTCTTGAGATTATTCTGAGAAAAACAGAACCTACACGGACATAGTTACAGTTGTAAAAATAGTTCGTAATTAAGCACTTTCTTACTTTTCATAACAATTTTCATATCAGCATAGGAATAGTCATTTTCATTTTGAGACAATATCGTGATAGTTTTTGGTGAAAGAATATTATTAGGTATGTGATTTTCTTAAATACATTAATCTATATTAATATTATTACTTTAGTTATTTAATATTAATATTACAAGAATTTGATTTCTATTAATTGAATTCAAAATTAATTCAAGTTCTTGAAATTGCTTTATAAGATAAGAGTTGTCTTTGTTTATTTAGTCGAAATTTTTACTTTGACATATTTTCTTTAGGTACTATTTTAATAAATGTGTTTATAATTTAAATTTTTAAAATTGAGTTATAAAATAAAGATTGAGCTTATACATTGAGGTTTTATTTGAAAGGAGATAGAAAAGATTCAACTTCAATTATTCGTGATAAATTATATATATATATACATATATATAAAAGATGTCACGTTTTTAATTTAAATTTTAAAATAATATTATATTAGTAAATAAGTTTATGATTAATTTAATTTAATAAAATTGTAAAAAGTTAAGAGATAAAAGAAATTTAACACCAATAAATTGCGAACAATTATATATTAAATATCAAGGTATTTTTAATCTAAAATCTTTGAACAATAAATTTATGAGTTTTTCTTTTAATATAGTAATCATGTGAACATTTTAATTGCTTTTGAATTATTAATAATTTTCTCCTCAAATATGAATTTCTTTACATTAAAATAATTATTTCTTGGACACGAATATATTATTGATAGCCATTCTTTTGTACCATCGTTTTACAAGAGAATATGCTTCTCTGTAACAAAAGACTTTCGATATAAAAAATCTTTAACTCTAAAACATTTTACCAAGTTTATATCATATTTGTTTGAATCCTCATCAAAGTATGAAATTTTCAATGACACTTTTGTTGTAGAAACTTGTTCTTTTAATTTTCTTTAATTCAACATGTTAATATTATAAAATGATCTAGTTTCTGCAGAGAAGATAAGTTAAAGAAGAAAGAAGAGAACAGAAATTAGAAAAGACGTTCTTAAACACCAGTTTTCCAATACGATATTTTCTTCACAGCCTTTACCTAACCACACAATTTTATATTTTCACCTTGCACATGTGCAATTAAAGTTGGACACTCCTCTGCTGTGAAGTGCTAAAGAAATTCTACATTTCTTCTATTCTAATTGCCAAATTCTGGTGTGAAGTAACAATTACAACACTCTAAACCAATGTTCACTTTCGTTTTCTTCTTCTCATTCATCATTATTCAATTTCACACTACCTTAGCATTAAATATACTAATATATCACCACTATCTGGATTAGGGTTCACCTTAGTTGGAAAATATGAATCACACACGTTATATAAAAATCTTGCTTTTCTAATACAAAGTATGTTTGGCTATGAATATATACATGCACCTACTTCGTTTTTTTGCAATCAAAGACTCAAACAAAACAGAGAAACAAACAATGGTTATCGAATTTGGAAGAGTAGAAAGCAAACATTAAAAATGAAGATAATTTTCTTTTTAATCTTTTGACTTTTTTTAGCAGCAGACTATTAATAATATATTATAGCCATATAAGGGATATTCATCTCTTCTACAAAGATATAACACAATGTTCTTTGTATTGTACATATATATGTAACTTCAAAAAATGGTTATTTGATATTTAATATCCACCAATTCACCCACTACCGAATAAATATCTCATATATTTTGTTTTATACACAACTTAAGAAATATTATTTAATATTTAAGTTGCAATTGTATTAAATATTTAAAATCTATATATACACGTTTTACTAAACAAATGTTTCTTATATTCTATTTTCTTTACGAGTCCAATATAAGATTGACTGATTATAAATATAAGTAATACTTGACCTTCTAAATTAAATATAAAAATAAAGATAAGTATACATCTTTCTTATTCTTATACTTATTTTTATTTTAAATGATTAGAACATTGATACTTTATTTTAAATTTTATATCATATTTGATTTGTCAAATATGAAGAGATGTGCATACAATTTTACTTCGAAAAGAAGGATTAATATATATAATCAAATACATCTTCGATGGTTGTGAATTTTATTCTTCATAGCTACATTAATTACTACCCCCAATGTTTTTTTTTATCCTTTATTTTGACATATTTTGTTGCTAATTTCGCTTTCACCCCTAAAATATTGCACTTTACATCTTTAATATCATCAAAATCGTAGTTTCTACAAAAACATATTGCTTAAAAAAACAGATTTTAGCACATATTTATAACTTAAGCAAAAAAAAAAACAAGAATTAAAGCACGATTCACAAAATTATATGTTAAACAAATTACATTCGATTTTAGAACACAATTTCATTAGTTTATTTTTACTTTTTTCAATTAACCGGATTCTTATTTATAATTACAAAAATAATTATAATAATGTAGCTGATAGTAATAAAAAAAATAATGCTGATAGTTTTTTTTAAATTATTAGTAATTAGCATTATTATAAAATATTAAATCATATTTTATTATTGGTACATAATAACAATAAAAAATAATATAAATAATAATGTTTGTTATTGATACATTAAAATTAAAATTGTAAATATAAGTATGGTTTTAGTTTATAAAAATAATAAACTGAAATCGTAATTTTTTTCTACTAAAATTTTAATTTAATCATTCTAATAACATATGATTTTTATTTTTGTAAATATGATAAGAATAATAATTTAAAATTTTTGAAAACAATTACTTAAAGCATGTATTTAAACATGTTTTTAATTTTTTTTGAAAGGCGTGTTATGTAATTTGTTAAAGTTGTGTTTTGAACATGATTTTTGTTAATAAACGTGTACCGCACTTTTCATTTTAAGAAGAATTTTGGTTTACTTTAAAAGGAAAATTGTGAAGTTTATAACGATAGAGCGTTACCAAACACGATTTATTTTTGTTTTATAATGTTTTTTAAAATTACCCGTTTTAGTAATTTAAAAATAAATTGCACTGGAAAAGAAAAAATAAGCGGTAGTTTCGTACGCTATGTGTTGTGTGGCCCTAACTTTCTGACATGCATGCATACTAGCTGTCACCGGCCAATATATGGCTAGAGAGAGATGATTGAAAATATAAAAATCGTTTAAATTTACCTAAAAGAAGTTTTCAAATCAAGATAGAAAAATATAAAATCTATTAATGGATTTCATCACAAGTAAAATTGATATAAATTCTATTAATGACAATAAAAAAATAAAAAAATAATAATATATAAATAGAAAGTTGAAAGGAAAATTAAGAAAATATACAAAGAGATAGAGTTGAATATATATTATATATAAAACAAATTAGGGTTAAATATATTTTTAATTCTGAAATTTGATTGAATTTAAATTTCATCTTTATCTAAAATTTTGATATTTTTTGATTTTCAAATTTAAAAAAATAAACATATATAGTAAGCTTAATCTAATTACGTTATTTTTTTTTGTGTCGAATACATTTTATGCTAATATTTGAATTGTTTATACCGTTTGACATGTTCTTGCTCAATGTTAACTAAGAAACGCATTTAACAAAATTATAATATATCAAATATTAATTTAAAAGAAAATGACTAAAAAAGTATAAATTTATGTTAAGCAATTTAACATTTGATAGAAAACTGATTTAATTAAATTTCAATTAATGTTACTTACTTTAAATTTTTTTAATAAAAGTGCTTATTAATGAGAAAGTTGACATTAATAGACTCAAGTTAAATATTAATAAAATTGATTTAATTATTTTTAAGGCAACACTTTAATTTTTTTAATAAAAAAATATTTTTATTTGTCTCAACTAATTCTAGTTATAATAAATATTAAAAATAATAATATCAGAGTTATTATAACTGTTATAACTGATGTCAATATTATTTTAAGTATTTATATTTATTTAAGTTATTAACACAAATTTTATTTATTTTATTATTTATTTAAGTTAATATTAATTAAGATGATAATTGATATACCTTTGATGTTTAGGTTAGAATAATCTAGGTATTAATATTTATTTAAATTAGTTATCTCAAATTTATTTTATTTTTTTAAGTTAGCATTGATTAATTCAATTAATTAATATATTTTTAATGTTTATTTAAGTTAGCTAATATGTTTAAGTATTTTTATAACAATAAATAAGAGTTATAGATAATTTTTAATTCAACTATTCATAATAAAGATGATCAATTTTTTCATTCAATCTTTTTCTTTCACTTTTTATATAAATCTCTTTCACAATTATCTCCTCACCTCACATTTGTTTCGTCGATATTTGTTTTTTATATCTGTACTCATTAACTAGCACACATCTGATTGTTCATGTTGAAATCATGAAATATTTGAAAACACTACAAAAAATAGAAGAAAAATGTGTCAAGAAAAAGTGAATTAAGAATTTAAAATAGATTCTAACTAGCACATTTGATTCTCGAGATAGAAGTTGGATTATGGTGACTTGAAGTATAGTGGGAACATAAGAAAAAATGTGGCACACGTGTACATCAACGTGAGACACACCACATATGAACAAAGATTATGGTGCAAACTAATAGATTAAGTGCTTTACATCGAACATAATATATTGTTTTCGTTTAAGTTTCAGAAGTGTTTGAGTTTAAATTCATGCGTAATGTCAGCATATTACAGCTTCAGCAATTGACTAAAGGATTCTCCAGTAAAAGCATGAGACACAATATTAATGTTGTTTTTCTGCACTCTTCTTAAACCTGCACATGTGTAAACTTACAAAGAGTATCGTGTCTTGTTTTGGACTTTCCTACCATGTTTTCCTCGACAAGTACAAACACTTTTTTAATACATTTTTAAATTGCCTTTGAATAATTTTGTTTTGGTAAATAAGCTTTTGTTAAGGTTAGAATGAATTGTTATTGAAATTAGTTTTTCTAAAGTTCTTCGAATGTTTGAGCATATAACTTCTGAATCAACCATGTAAGACCCTATTATTTTATAACCTTTAATAAAAAGGGCTGCCCCAAAATTGGATGGGCCAAAGAGCTGGTACAAGGGATAAAGCTGGTCCATAGTTGCCCTAACGCTTCCACCCTTTCATTCTCACAGATCCAGTCGTCAACCCTTTCTCCCTCTCACGAAGAGCTCTGTTAGGGTTAGGTTTCTGCCATCTTCAAGCTAGCTCGAAGTTGTTCTCTACCCCATGTAAGTATTGTGCTAGCCATTCGCGTCTCCATTGTTCCTTTTCATTTCTTCCCATTAGGGTTTCCAGGTAACCCGTCTCGTGCTTCTGTTTCAGTATCCTTTCAGCTCCTCTATACGTCCTTGAGCTGCTGTGTTCGCACGCTTGGTTACCGAAGCCTCATATTTCCCTTCTCGGTACGGGAAGTTAGAGTTCTTAGTTTCCAGTCATTTTGGTCTGTGTTTGAGTTGGTTGCTGCTTGTATGGCTTAATCTTTCGATTTGATGTGTGAGAACATTCTGTATGTTTGGTTGGTTTGAAAACCTGGCTGTTCCAGATGAACCAGTGGCGAGACCTGTAAATCTCGCCCAAGCGAGTCAGTCTCGCCTAGGCGAGATGAAACAGGGAGCTCGCCTAGGGCTTCTGCGCGAAAGGTCGCCCAGGCAACCTGCTCGACGTTTTGAGCGAGCGAGCATCTCGCCCAGGCGAGAGGGGTCTCGCCTAAGCGAGATCCCGTATGTGCTCCTGCTCCCCTTTTCGAGCCCTCGCCTAGGCGAAAGGGGCTCGCCTGAGCGAGCACGTTTCGCCTGAGCGAGACCCCTCAGCCTGAGCGAGGGATTGGGCGAGGCTGTGCACTGTTTGGGTGCTTGCTTATTCTTGGATGATTGATATTGGTTTAGGTATGAATTGTATGATGAGAAACATGTATATAATGGAGTCTTATGTATGCTTGGCATGAATTATGAATTGCGTATGACGGGTTGGGTGTGATCGTGGCATGTAAAATGAATGAGTGGGTTGAACCAAAAGGAACACGTTATTGATATGAGATGAGGCCCTAGATTCATGAGGTGGTGGTGATCAGAGGTATGGATTTGAAACACGATGCGTATGAGGAATTAATCTCAGGGGTTGGTATGGAAATGTAAATATGATTTGATGTTCTCTTATTGCTGAGTTATGAATGTTGGTCCATGTCAGCGTGTAGATTCCTTGGGGCCTCTAAGTGAGACCTCCAAGGTTGCGCTTCAGTGGTCGGGACGTAATTCCATGGCCCCTGTTAGTGGGTGTCCATGGTGGTGCCCCATCTGTATTACTAGGTAAGGATTCAAGGTAAGGACTGCATCCTGACACTCTAAGGGGCCAGTTAGACTCACTTAGAGCGGGCTGACCCCTGTGGTGAGAGTAGCAGGAGGCCTGAAATTCATTAAGGGTTAACCTTGTGATGAGGGAGATTTGATTCATCGTAACAATTGTAACACATAGCTCGGGGGTGAGCAGCTCAGGGTCGAGTAGAGGTATCCACCACAAGTGCAAGCATCCGCTGAATCCGACTAAGTTATACGTATCTGGATGAGTCGAGTCGAGTTGTAGTGTATTGATTGAAGAGTCATAACATGCTTGGTTGTTGTATGGACATTGGATGGTGAAATTATGTTTAACTGTATGATGAAAATGTTGTTGGCTCTAGCTTACCCTGTTTATTGTATGGTTGCCTTGTATGTGGCTCTTCTTTTTTGCGATGATCATCAATGAAATTGATGGGAACAGATGGGCGAGATTCTCGTGGTCAGCAAGGAAATGGTGATTCTGCTGCCTAGTCCACGTGGATTGGACTATAGCTTCCTTTGGACTTTCTTTAGGGCTACGACCCCTGTGTTTCGCTGTTCCTGGATTTGTAAACTTTTAGTCGAACCGTTATACTGTTTTTGGTTGGCATCGTGGTGTGCCTAGTTTTGTAGGGGTGGCGTTATGAACCTCAGGACTACGTTACGACGTTATCCCTGTGTGACATTGCCTTTGATTTTACGCATTTAATTAAATGGGATGTTACATTTATGGTATCAGAGCGGTCATTCCTTAGATCTGTGGACTTGGGTTGTCCACTTAGCTTCTTTGTGTGTCTCTGAGTGTTTAGTTAAAATTCTTGCCTTATTCGAGCCTAACCAAGTGATTTTCTGTGTGCCAGTGACCTATGGCACCTCCTCGTAGGACTCCGCAATCATCCCAGGGAGACGTACCGGATATCGCCAGAGCCATAGAGGCGATGGTAGCGGCTATGGCGCAGCAGAGTGCTGCGATGATGCAGCAGCATGAGGCATCCATGCAGCGACAGGCAACGTCGCTAGAGCAGCAACAACTGGTGATGCAGCAGATGGAGGCTGCAAGGGTGGCTGCCGAGGATGCTCATCGGCAGCATATGGAGGCCCTCCGCCAGCTGGAGGAGAACAGGGCGGCTGCCCCTGTGTTTGGCCCCGAGCCACGACCGCCAGTCAGAGAGTGGAGTTTAGAAGATTTCCTGAAACACCATCCTGTGAAGTTCAACGGGAAGACCAGCCCAGATGCAGTCGATCAGTGGTTGAAGGACCTAAAGAGGATCTTCGATGCGAAGATGTGCCCGGCTGAGAACCGGTTGGCGTTTGCAGTTTATATGCTGACCGGAGAGGCTGAACATTGGTGGATTAGCATGAAGTCCATCATGGAGGAGCGAGGTGAGCCAGTGACTTGGGAGGCCTTCATGGGGAGATTTCTCTCTGAGTACTTTCCAGATAGTGTCAGATATGCTAAGGAGCTAAAGTTCCTCCAGCTCACACAGGGAGGGAAGTCAGTAACTGATTATGCTGAGAAGTTCAAGCATCTTAGTCGTTTCTACACCTTGCCACTCGATGAGGAGTGGAGATGTCGCAAGTTCGAGAATGGACTCCGTGGCGACATTCGCTTGATGGTGGCACCCTTGTCCATCAAGGATTTTGCCGCTCTGGTGGAGAAGGCCAGGGTAATGTAGAAGATGAAGAATGAGGTAGAGGGTCAGCAGCCTCAGCAGTCTCAGAGGATTGGTGGACCATCTGGGTCCAAGCCCAAACATGACGAGCGGAGGAGATCGTATGACAGACCTCCTCATCAGCCTCAGGGGTCTAGGGGTCTTCCTCCCCAGTAAGGTCGAGTGCAGTGCTACATATGTGGGGGCCCTCATCTGAGGAGTGCCTGCCCGCGTATGGAGGGTTACCATCGGTGCAACAACTGTGGCAAGGAAGGCCACTTTGGGAAGGATTGTCCCACCCTTGCTAGGGCAGCAGCACGCCCTCCAGTTCAGACTCCTCACCAGCACTAGCGGAGAGATAGAGGCAACCGACCTCAGGCGACGCGCAGGGTATATGCCATGACCGGAGCAGAGGCTGTAGGCTCAGGTAATCTTGTTATAGGTCGATGCATGATAGCGGGTGAATCTTTGTGTGTGCTGTATGATTCTGGAGTGACACACTCCTTTGTGTCAATTGCTTGTGTGGAGCGTCTGGGTCTGTCGGTATGCGAGCTGCATTGTGAACTTGTAGTATCTACCCCGACATCGGGTTTGGTCAGGACATCGTCCTTGTGTGCTAGGCTTCCAGCGGAGGTAGAGGGGCGCAGGTACAGGGTGAACTTAATCTTTTTACCTCTACAGGAGTTGGAGGTGATCTTAGGGATGGATTGGCTCCCTACCAATCGCATTCTGATCGATTGTCGGGAAAAGAAGTTGTTGTTTCCCGACTCAGAGGAGCCTGAGTTGGTGTCTTCCCAGGGTGTTATGAGGGAACTACAGGACGGTGCGCAGTGCTACATGATCTTCACACATATGGAGGTGGAGAGAGGAGAGACGACGTTTGTGATACCAGTCGTCCAGGCTTTTGGGGATGTGTTTTCGGAGGAGGTACCTAGGTTGCCTCCCAGTAGAGAGGTGGAGTTCTCTATTGATCTAGTCCCAGGAACAGGCCCGGTCTCGATGGCCCCATATCGCATGGCCCCGGCAGAGTTGGTAGAGCTCAAGAAGCAGATAGAAGATCTGATGGAGAAACGGTTCATCCGACCCAGCACTTCGTCTTAGGGAGCACCAATGTTGTTAGTGAAGAAGAAGGACGGGAGTTCGCGTCTATGTGTGGACTACAGGCAACTGAACAAGGTGACGATCAAGAATAAGTATCCGCTCCCGAGAATCGATGACTTGATGGATCAGTTGCATGGGTCATCAGTGTTCTCGAAGATAGATCTGCGATCGGGTTATCATCAGATTTTGGTAAAGGCTGATGATGTACAGAAGACAGCCTTCAAGTCGAGGTATGGCCACTATGAGTACGTGGTTATGCCGTTTGGCGTGACCAACGTGCCAGCGGTGTTCATGGACTACATGAATAGGATCTTCCGGCCTTTCTTAGATAAGTTTGTCGTAGTCTTCATAGACGACATCCTTATCTACTCCAGGACTCAAGAGAAACATGCAGAACACTTGAGGTTGGTGCTTGGTGTTTTGAGAGAGAAGCAGTTGTATGCCAAGTTGTCCAAGTGTGAGTTCGGGATGGACGAAGTTCAGTTTTTGGGGCATGTGATATCTGCCCAAGGGATTGCAATGGATCCGGGAAAGGTCGAGGCAGTGGTAAAGTGGGAAAATCCAAAGTCGGCCACAGAGATTATGAGCTTTGTGGGGTTAGCGGGCTACTATAGGAGATTCATAGAGGGATTCTCCAAGATAGTGGCGCCTCTGACTTTGCTTACCCGGAAGGACCAACCTTTCACTTGGACGGATAAGTGTGAGGAGAACTTCCAAGAGCTAAAGAGGAGATTGACGAATGCTCCTATATTGGTAATTCCGGATGTGGGGAAACCGTTTGAAGTCTACTACGACGCGTCTCATCTTGGACTTGGTTGTGTCTTGATGCAAGAAAAGAAGGCAGTGGCATATGCTTCACGACAGCTTAAGGTGCATGAGCGTAATTACCCTACTCATGACCTTGAGTTGGCAGCGATAGTATTTGCATTGAAGATCTAGAGGCATTACCTTTATGGTGCCCAGTTTCGGGTGTTCAGCGATCACAAGAGTTTAAAGTACTTGTTTGATCAGAAGGAGCTGAACATGAGGCAGAGGAGGTGGATGAAATTTCTAAAAGACTATGACTTCGAGCTCCTATATCACCCGGGGAAGGCAAATGTGGTGGCAGATGCTCTGAGTAGGAAGACGGTACATACGACACATCTCATGATAAAAGAGGTGGAACTACTGGAGAAATTCTGAGACATGAGGATACAAGTGGAGTTAAGGTCCGAGTCCATTAGGTGTAGTACCCTTACTATATCTAGTGACTTCTTGGACTCGATCAGGGAGAGACAGTTGTTGGATGCTGGTCTGAACAGGGTTAGGGAACAGTTGGGATCAGAGGAAGCCAAAGAATTTGCCTTCAGTGATGATGGTATACTGTGGTTTCAGGGTAGGGTATGCGTACCTGATAATGCAGAGGTGAGAAAGTTGATCCTTGAGGAGGGACACAAAAGTCGTCTTAGCTTGCATCCTGACATGACTAAGATGTACCAGGACCTCAAGGAAACTTTCTGGTGGCAGGGGATGAAGAAGGACGTGGCTCAGTTTGTATCCGCCTGTCTGACTTGTCAGAAGGCGAAGGTGGAACATCAGAGACTCGGGGGCATTCTACAGCCTTTAGAGATACCAGTGTGGAAATGGGACAGCATCTCCATGGACTTCGTGACTCACCTTCCGCGAACTTTTAGAGGACATGACACCATCTGGGTGATAGTGGATCGGTTGACCAAGAGCGCACACTTTTTGGCGATGAACTTGAGGATGTCCATGGCCAAGTTGGCCCAGTTGTACGTCAAAGAGGTTATGAGGTTGCATGGGGTACCTTCAAGCATAGTCTCCGACAGAGACCCACGGTTTACATTCCAGTTTTGGCAAACCTTACAGGAGGCATTGGGAACCAAGTTGACTATGAGCTCAGCTTATCACCCTCAAACCGATGGCCAGTCTGAGAGGACGATCTAGTCATTAGAGGACTAGTTGAGAACTTGCATATTGGATCATCTAGGTGCTTGGGACGAGGTATTGCCTTTGATAGAGTTCACCTACAACAACAGCTTTCATGCGAGCATTGGCATGGCACCGTACGAGGCTCTTTACGGCAGGAGGTGTAGGACTCCTCTTTGCTGGTATCAGGATGGAGAAGCAGTGTTAGTGGGACCAGAGTTGTTAGAGCAGACCACCGAGAAGGTGAGGATGGTGAGGAACCGGATGCAGGCTTCTCAGAGTAGGCAGAAGGCCTACACGGACCGCAGAAGGAGGCCTTTGGAGTTTGCAGCGGGAGATCATGTGTTCTTGAGGGTGACCCGAACCACGGGCGTGGGAAGGGCTCTCCGCTCAAGGAAGCTTTCGCCCAAGTTCCTTGGCCCATATCAGATCACGAGGAGAATTGGGCCAGTTAGCCTCACTTAGAGCGGGCTGACCCCTGTGGTGAGAGTAGCAGGAGGCCTGAAATTCATTAAGGGCTAACCTTGTGGTGAGGGAGATTTGATTCATCGTAACAATTGTAACACATAGCTCGGGGGTGAGCAGCTCAGGGTCGAGCAGAGGTATCCACCACAAGTGCAAGCATCCGCTGAATCCGACTAAGTTATACGTATCCGAATGAGTCGAGTCGAGTCGTAGTGTATTGATTGAAGAGTCATAACATGCTTGGTTGTTGTATGGACATCGGATGGTGAAATTATGTTTAACTGTATGATGAAAATGTTGTTGGCTCTAGCTTACCCTGTTTATTGTATGGTTGCCTTGTATGTGGCTCTTCTTTCTTGCGATGATCATCAATGAAATTGATGGGAGCAGATGGGCAAGATTCTCGTGGTCAGCAAGGAAATGGAGATTCTGCTGCCTAGTCCGCGTGGATTGGACTATAGCTTCCTTTGGACTTTCTTTAGGGCTACGACCCCTGTGTTTCGCTGTTCCTGGATTTGTAAACTTTTAGTCGAACCGTTATACTGTTTTTGGTTGGCATCGTGGTGTGCCTAGTTTTGTAGGAGTGGCGTTATGAACCCCAGGACTGCGTTACGACGTTATCCTTGTGTGACGTTGCCTTTGATTTTACGCATTGAATTAAATGGGACGTTACAAACCATGTTATCAATTGTTCATTGCAATGTCATAACTAAAATTCACCATATCGTTAATTCATAATAAAACTGAACTAATATATACTTATTAAATGTTCATATAAAAAATATTATTTTATATCAATTTTAAAATAGACTAATTGTAAAGATATTAAAAACTTATTTAATTCAATTGTTTTACGAACATTTATGAAAAAAAAGTTTTTATTTATTTATTTGTAAGTAAACGAAGGTTTAAATATAAATTAAAAATTGAATTTTAGAGAAAATATAATATAAAAGAGTTCAAATATAAACTTGAAATATCTTTCACAGAAATCATAGATTTAAAGTTCATCATATAATCACTTACATTCATCTTAGGTTATTTTAGATAATGTAAAACTTTTTAATATATTATTTTCATGGATCCAACTAAATATTACTATAATTAGCTGATTATATATAATTTAGTTTGGTTTATTTTATCTTTTATAAATAGCTAGAAATATTTTATCAAAATCTTAAATATTATAGTCTATTGTTTGAAATTATATGAATATCTTTAAGCATTGATTGAACAGTAAAAATCAAAACTCAACTTTGTAATTGAAATATTTTATTGTAATATATCGAGGAATGATCGTCCTTGTGATATATAAAGCATTGAACAAAGGTTAAACTAGGTGACTTTTTAATGTTTCTACTATAAGAAATTTTATTAAAGAGACCGTAAAAACAATTTATAAAGTAAGTATACGTAAATTATACTTGTAATTAATCTTGATAAATTAAAATTGTGTTCTCTGTTATTAAAATAATAAAACTTATATGTTAGTGATTTTCGATTCATACGAAACTCATGAAATAATAAAATAATAAATAAAAATGCTATTAAAATGATAGAAGTCATATTATAATAATTTTCAATTCATACGAAACCCATAAAACATTAAAATAATAAACCAAAAAATAAGTTACATACCATATTTTTCAATTCTTAAAAGTTAATAAACCTCAACTGTCACGTGCTAAGTATTTTTATTTGGTTAACTCCATCATTTGACAACAAACATACCATAAACGTCAATGTCTATATAGGGTTTGATATATATGTCCAATTTCAAAAAAAGAAAAGAGAAGAATGTCAAGGATGTACGTGGCTGAAAGAAGACAACGTACCAATACTTGAAACTCGAAAAATGAAGACAGAAGACAAAACAAGATGTACAGCTTAGAAAAAATTAGGTTTTTACTAATATATATATATATATATATATATATATATATATATATATATATGAGAGTATTTTTGCCAATTAAAGTTTAGCGGGTATGGGTATTCATGGATACGGATATTATGATACTCGTATCCGTCCCGTTAACCTACGGGTATCAAAAATACTTGTACCCGCAAATTTTTAATATTTATTTCTCACCCGTTGTAAAGTATTTAATCGAAATTGAGTTGTAAAGTATTATAATTTTATATTAATTCAATTCTTGTTATAGAAATTACAAATGTTTTTTATTCAATTGTAAATATATTATAGTATTAATAATGTAATTTATAATAAGCAAATTGTATATATTTAGTGAACGAATTTCTACTATTTAGTATTCTTTGAATGAATGTTCTTTAATATAAGTTGATAACTAAATTAATAACAATATTATATTACACGGATCTTGGTACTCTTTTGTTTGAACTTTTCACATGTTAAGAAGAGTGAAGATCACATGGCAAAGAGAAAGCATGGTAAGATTCACGCTCAGCTTCAAAAGTCTTCATACATCTCTGAATCAAGTAATTTTCAGTCACTTTATTCACATTCTATATATTGTGTTTTATACTTAATTATATGCAAACAACAAATTTATCTCAATATTCAAGAGAAAGAAAACTGCTGCATTTAAGGCAACATATTGATTCATGCATTAATTCTTAAAGGGTTTTCACACACAATAATTATATATTTTTATTTATTTAATCATGATTCAGTCATTTGTAAAAGAATTTAAACCTAATAGAACAAGATTTTTTCAGCAACAACAAAAAGTAGATTTTACTTAAATTGTGCATTGTTTGGTTATGATTTGGTTTCTCAAAATTGATTTTGTGGCAAGTGTAACTGATTTCCAGAGAAAAAAAAATATTTTTTTTTTTGAAAATATATATTTACCCATAAAATGTAATCTCATAGAGTCAATCAGTTCTTCCAATACAATTAACTTATAAAATGTTGTTCCAAAATTAAAATCTAGTTTTGGTAAAATCAAGTGGGATTAATTAATTTTAAAATATAAATATTAGCAACACACTAACTTAAAAATTTTTAAATCGAGTTTTGTAAAAAACAAAATAGCAACACATTATTTTTTTAAATTATAAAACAATAAGAGTTCCATTTAAATCTTTCTACTTCTTTTAGTTCTTAACTAATAATAGAAGTTAGATTGAAAATATATCAACAATCTTTAACAAAATAGTGGTGCATAAAACGAATAATATTTCCCACTACCACTCTAGTAAAGAAAAATTCTCACATTATCCTTCTTCTTTCTTTACATATGGATCAGATAAGAACAATAATATGACCCATCAACTTTTTTTCTTTAAATATATAAATCCATATTGTCCCTAGTGTCTCTTTATCATATTGGTGAAATTTTCACCTCTAATAGTTACATAAACAAATTGTTGGACATATTACCATATCAAATAAAGGTGCAAGAGGCACCATAAATTAATTTAAGAAGGGTTTATTGTGCAAATAATAAAAATAGAGAGACATACATAAGATTTTTGGAAAATGATTATTTAAAACACATGATTAATAGAAAAAGGGATGTTCATGAACATTGTTTGTGTAGAAGAAAAGTTTGGTGATAAATTAATGAGGAATGAATGGATAATGAAGATGGTATGAATCGTGACGCGGATCTCACTTGGTATTCATCCCCACATGCAAAGTTTGAAGCGAGTGAGATTACCCTTTTACCTAAACTCGAACCATGCATGCCATGAGTTGCAATAGCATCACTTCAGTGTGTCCAAAAAGTTTCAACTTATCCCAGCAAATTTGGAAGTGTTCATCACACTTTATTCTTACTAAATCTAGCAAATAAAAGACTTCAAACCCTTAGAAGCAACCTACCAAATCTAGTATTATAAGTCTTGAGTGTGGGGACCAACCCTAACACCATTGCATTTTAAGGGCACTCCACCAAGCTCCTCCATCCAACACCGACTCTATACTTTTAGGTCTCATCTTCTTTCTTTCTTTCTCATTATTATTCAAACACAAACAAAAGGATATATACAACTCTATTTCTCTTATCAATTTCAATTCTATCACTCTTCTTAACTATTCTTAGATACCCAACAACAAAAACACATTTTAGATCAAAATAATATTAATTTATAAAACCACAATGGCAAAACACATTTTTTGTTTTTCATCCAACTTTTGCATTACAAGTTTTATATAATTAACACCCCCACAAGAAGATTGCATTATTTTACAAACAATAAAAATATGATGTGTCAAGTCTTAGAATTATATATGGATTATATTTTTTGAAAACCAAATAACTACAGTTATGAGAGTGTTAAGGGCAAGAATGTTGGAAGTCCTACGTTGATTAGAGATAAATCTTATTTTAGAAGTCAGTTTTATAAGGTAGAATTAATCTTAAAAGTTCACTTCTTAATATGGTTTCTGAAGCATGAGTTAATTAGAGTCTATTCTACCAAAATTTATTATTTTATTCGTCAATTCACAATGCAAACCTCACTTTAGAAATCAATTATTTAAGATTGAATTATAATTAAAATTTACTTCTTAATAAAAATAAATAAATTATATTTAATTGCGTATATATATATCAACAACAATTTTATGTTTATGAAATCACAATACTAGAAATAGAAGTTGAAATAAGTTAAACTATAAATACTTTAACTATTGTTTAGTAACGTCAATTTGTCACGAGGAAAATAGTACACATTTCTTTATTCGTATGGGAATAGTTTCAAACAAAACATTGAAAGAGAAACCATAAATGTGTGTAAAAAATGGAGGATAAATGCTGGTTTACATAACAGGAGAAAAAGATCAATATTTTTTTTATAACCATGATTTTTTCTATTGATATACAAGATAAAAATTAATATTAATATATATAATATAAAAATATTAGTGGAAAATAAAAATATCTTTTTCTCTTCAACTTCCTTCATATATATTTTCTCTATAGTATAAAAAGAGCATTAGACTTAGACTTTTCTTACATTCATCTTTATTTCTCGTATACAATTTCTACCTTTCCTTTTTTGAATATGAACCAAGCGTGGGTAGCTTCACAGGAAACTTCTCCCTCACAAAAACTCTCTCATATATAAAATATTGTTTTTTTGACATGTTTTCCAAACTAAAACTTACCAATAATTTTATCATCAAATTTAGATACAAAAAACATTATAAGTATATTCCTTTTTTCGGAAATTTCACGTTAATTAGAAATAAAATAAAATCCAATTTAAAAGTCTCGGCCTTTTGAGTAATACGTCTTACAAATGTAGCTATGAAGTTTCAAAGTGAATGGGCACTTTTCTTCTCATGCTCTTTGAAAAATACCAATAAGACCTTCGGAATATGTTTTTAATTAGTTAATATTTATTAAAATTATAAAAAATCCAATGATTTCACATCTCATTTTAACTCTTGCCATTTATAACCTAATCTTTTTTAGTTAAATTTAGTTAATAATAAAAGGGTATGTGTGAGTAAATATATTTATTCATACTCCATGGTGCACTCCATAATAATTCCACGTTCAAGCCATGGTTGGAACACGCAAACTACTATAATTTGACCCAAAAAACAAAAAAAAACATTAATTTTATTGGAAAATCAGAAGTGGATGTTCATAATGGACTTTCTCACCTATAAAACCACTTCAAATGTTGTACTATAATTTCAGCAACACTCCCTCCCATTTTCCCTGCACCAATCACGTTTGCAAATCGCAACTCCATTAATTGCTACTACAGCAATAGTGATCGCACACCTTCCAACAAAAACAACTACATACGAAAACCAGCATGGCTTTAAGGAACAAAAGTTTTGAGCTTCTGTCCGAGATTGCAACCAACGACAAACATGGAGAAAACTCTCCTTATTTTGATGGGTGGAAGGCCTATGAATCCAACCCTTTTCACCCCACACAAAATCCTCAGGGTGTTATTCAGATGGGTCTTGCAGAAAATCCGGTACACTATATATAATATTTTCATATACTACGTAGTTTCTGGTTATGTTTTGATCATATACTACAATGAGAGTGTTTAATATAATCTGTGATAACTTTTGCAGCTGAGCTTGGATCTGATTGAAGAGTGGATAAAGAAGAATCCGCAAGCCTCCATTTGCACCCGTGAAGGAGTGAATTGGTTCAGATACATTGCAAACTTTCAGGACTATCATGGATTGCCAGAGTTCAGAAATGTAGGAAAATTAAAATGAATTAGTATATATGAGTTTGATATTATTTTATGATATATAAATGGGTTTTGTTTTGATATTTTATGCAGGCTGTGGCGAATTTTATGTCGAAAGTGAGAGGGGAAAGAGTGAGATTTGATCCTGACCGTATAGTGATGGGTGGAGGGGCCACCGGAGCAAACGAGCTAATCATGTTCTGTTTGGCTAATCCTGGAGATGCTTTTCTGGTTCCTAGCCCTTATTATCCAGCGTATGTACCCTCACTTTCATCACTTCTGTTTTCATTCAATGAATCACACTGTTTCACACAACCTTAAAAGTGGACAAAACTTTAAGCAACCACAAAGCGTCATAACTATTTTTGTCTTTACCCTTCTTTTAACAAGTTCAGATTTTTTTTTTTTTACTGAGTATCAAAAATATATTATCTTTTAAAACTTTTTAAAACGTTAAAATTAGTAATCAGTATATTATAAAAAAAAAAACTTAACAGAGAATCAAAATTCTCTTTCAACTGCTCCTCACAATCATTATCCAACAAATTTTTTAAAATTATTAATATTTTTATCTTTTTTTTTAAAACTAGTTTTCAATTCATAAAAAAAAAATGAGCATTCAAAATACAACAATGATATATTAGTGTCCTAAAGGAAAGGACAAAGACATCATCAAATGTGTTTCATTCTTTCTAACCTAATATTATATTACCAACCGGTAGTTTTCTGTTTGAAATAATAAATTAATTAAATTTTTTTTTATGAAATCTATAATTTGGGATTTGGCCTAATAACTTAAATTTGCATTAGACTTACCACCATACAATCCCTAATCTTTTAGTTTAAAACTAAAAAACTAAAAAATGTGAAAAACTCACTTCTTCGTCATCAATATCGGACTTACGTGATCAACATTTGGTCTACCACCATGATATCCAACATCATTCGACCTGTATACCATTTGGTTCAATGAGTTAGGTCAAGGTTTGCTATTTAAAAAACAATAAATCTAAGTGTCCCGTAACACTTGTTAAAAAATACAAACAACCTGTTAAGAGTTGGATTTAAAATAAGCAAGTTGTTTTCACACACAATTGGTCATTATCAATATCTTTCGCTAATTTTAAAAGACAAACTACACGTACGCTTGATCGTGAAACAGTCTTTTTTTAACAGAATAAAACTCAGAATTCTTATTAGTTTATAAATTAAAGAAAAAGAAATATTTTAATTAAATTTCTGAATCGTAAAAGGTTTTTTATGACCGTGGAGAAAATTCCAATAAGATTAAATGACCGCAGGTACAGCGGTTAACATTTGTAGGCTGCTATATGTACAAAAGGTGAGTAGTCAACGACACATGTGTTATGTAAATACAAAATAAGACACTTGATGTTCTTGAGTGGACATTTGCCTTTTGAACTTTGAAACCACCTTAACTCACGGTCACGCATGAAAAATATATTTTCACACCTAACTTTTCTCTTCTTTTTATTAATCAAATATTATAAAAGTGTCAAACAAAAATATAATCAAAATACAGTGTCCAAGTATATCAAGCTCTAAAATTATATTCTCACGCCTAACTTTTCTCTTACTTCCATTTGACTCTTCCTCTATCAAAGAAAATTCACAAGCAACTCAATTTTTCGTTTAAAGAAAATTCACATGACATTGGTTCTTCGCTAGATAAACCCAGAGAATATTATTTATTCTCCCAAGTTTGTAAAGTTAAAGTCTATCGAAAATTAATGTTTCCTAGCCTTTACCATGGAAAAATCTGCAGTCAACTAATTCAAATCTTTATTTTTTCTGACCTCAGAGACCACACAACACTGCAATCGGTCAACAAATTTGAATATAATTTCATATTCATATATATTATAACAAGAAGCGTCAAAGTTAACATATATATATATATATATATATATATATATATATATATATATATATATATATATTTTTTCACGTGTTACGAGAACGACATGTTTGATTTATCTGACGTAAATTCCACGTGTTTTACTATTGCAGATTTGTCCGAGACTTGTGTTGGAGAACCAAGGCTCAACTCATTCCAGTAGAATGTCACAGCAGCAACAACTTCAAGATAACGATGGAGGCTCTTGAAGAAGCATATGCGAAAGCAAAAGATGGTAACATCAACGTGAAAGGGTTGATCATAACAAACCCTTCAAACCCTTTAGGAACCACCATGGACGAGGAAACACTGAAGAGCATCGTGGGCTTCATCAACCAGAAGAACATACACTTAGTGTGCGATGAAATATATTCCGCAACAGTGTTCAGAGCACCTTGCTTCGTGAGTGTCTCTGAAGTGATGCAAGAGATGGAGCACTGCAACAAAGACCTTATTCACATTGTTTACAGTTTGTCGAAGGATTTGGGGATTCCGGGGTTAAGAGTTGGGATAGTTTATTCGTACAACGATGAGGTGGTGAACAACGCGAGGAAAATGTCGAGCTTTGGATTGGTTTCAACTCAGACACAGTTTTTTCTGGCTGCGCTGCTTTCTGATAACGAGTTCGTGGAGAGGTTTCTGGCAGAGAGTGCGAGAAGGTTGGGTGCGAGGCACAACCACTTCACGAAGGGGCTTGAGAAAGTGAACATTACTTGCTTGCCAAGCAATGCAGGGCTTTTCTTCTGGATGAACTTGAGGAGCTTGCTGAAGGAGAAAACATTCGAAGGTGAAATGATGCTGTGGCGTGTGATCATCAACGAGGTGAAGCTTAATGTGTCACCGGGTTCAGCTTTCAATTGTCCTGAGCCAGGTTGGTATAGGGTGTGTTTTGCTAACATGGATGATGAAACTGTGGATGTTGCACTCAAGAGAATCAGAGCATTTGTTGGGAAAGAGACAGGGAAAAAACCAGTGGAACTCAAACGTTGGAAAAGCAACCTTAGACTCAGCTTCTCCTCAAGAATGTTTGATGAGAGTGTTATGTCACCTCACATGATGTCACCTCATTCACCCATGCCTCACTCACCCCTTGTCAGAGCCACTTAGTTAGACCACCATATATACCTTAAAAGATTCGAATGTGTTAAGACTCAGATTGCAAAATGTTTTTTCTACTGTCATTTAAATTATGTCTGTAGCGTACGTTGTCCTGGATGTGTGGACAGCTAACTCTTATGTAGTTAGGTAACTCAAACGATTTGTTCAATCAAGTTATTTATAATATTAGTTATGAATTTATGATTTCAAATTCTGGGTATGTGCAATTCATGGAGAATAAGCGTTTTGTCCTTTTAATGGCCTAATGAACCTCGGAGAACATTGATTGTTCAATTAGGAAACTGTTGTTTTAGGATGATAAAATATGTGTTATAATTCTCTTTTTAAAGTATTTAAAATACTCAATTTCAAACTTATAATTTACTTGAGTTTAACTAATCGTATCTAAAATGATAACTCTATCCTTTCCAACAAAAATAATTGTTTTTAGTCTTGGAAATCCAAAGTTTTGGTATCCAGTCAATAATTGAATGAGTCTATGCAGAAACTTTGGACACCAAAGTACTTATACATTGTGGACGATATATTTAAATAAAAATATATATTCAATTTCCACTGTGATCGAAAATTTGTTGTGTAAGTGATAATTATAATACCATAGTCTTTTTGGAAGAAACTTATCGGAAGAATTTTATCAGTAAGAAAGTTATTGGAACTCATCTCACCATCATGCATCCGTGGCTTGATTGGTTCCACCAACATGTGCTAAAACTGAACGAATGGTTATATATATCAAAATCATTATTCAGTTGTTTTGATTATATATTTGTATATATAGATTATCATCAGCTTATATAATACCTGAATAGAGAAAGTTGACCAACTTATAAGATAGAAGATCCATAAATCTATTGTCGTAAGGTTTTGGATTAAAAGCATGTTATCAATTTTAAATAGAGTAGACTTAGATTTCATAGGTGTTGTATCTTCGTAGATAGATTCATAAGTGATATCAGAATTCAAGTCTCATTGTCGTTGTATATCTTCGATAAATTCTTCTCTAGACAGAAGTGACATGAACTTTGTGTTCATTAATTTGATGAGTCCAGATTCTCTATTGGTTTTTGTGGTGTTGTCTTCTATTGAGCATTAAAAATACATTGTGTTGGTGTTTTAAATATATTTTTAATATATTTTAAAACGTCAAAATTAATGGTAATCCGTATATTATGAAGGCACAACAGAGAAACAGCAAAAAAAATGCAGCAGAGAATTCAAATTCTAACTTGACATCTTGTAGGTTTTTGTTTTGGGTAATTTTGCATTCGCTATTATCTGCAGACGTGATTGCATGAAGTGGTGAGGAAATTTGGGTAGAGAAGATGCGTTTCCGTTTTTAGCACAGTTAGATATGTGAATCCTTTGTGTAATTTGGTGAAGGTGTGTTGAACTATGGATACTGCAATGTAAGTTTGATTTGAGGTCATTTTCCAGCATGTAGGGGACAAAGTGACCCACAAAATTGACACACTTGATCATTATGATTCAGTTACATGTCATTCAAATTGTCTTTACCCTTTGGTGTTGGATAATCCATAATCGGTAAAAGGAATTGACACGTTTGGGAGCTTTTCTTGCCGTATGGGACATGGATGCTCTTACAATAAATAATAATCTCAACAATTGCAACATTTTCTCTGATAATAATAGCCTTGACAGTGATCTCAACATCATCCAAAGAAAGTTGCAATACATTTGTAGGGTAAACTATGTGCATTGGACAGTGATGAGTGCAGGCCTTTTTTAGAATCTGAAAGTGACACAATCAGTTTTAACCGCTGCATTCATCACTGCATAATTTTAAGAAAACAATGCTTCCTGCTCCAATTCTGATGATGTTACTGAAGTTATGTTGTGCAGCAGATTAATTGTAACTCATATTGGATTAGATATACAAAATCCAAAACTCTAATGTGAGTGACATGATATTGCTCGAATATTGTCAGAGATCCCGCATCGATTAGAAATATATAAGATAATTTTATAATATATAAGTGAGGTGTACACCTCATCTTATAAATTATTTTTAAAAGATTAAGTTAAGATTAAATTTTAATGTGTGGAAAGTCTCACGTAAATACAAATATATAATTAAATTGGAAAAATATAAGACACACAGGGAAGATAGTTTTGAAAATCCAACACACGACACATGTCCGAGATTCATAACTTCATCTTACTTGGTTGAATATGACAACTTTAACAATGAAACGAATCTCGCTCATTATATGAGCACGTTTCTTTATGAATCTTCTCAAAATCGTAAGGTAGACAAATTTATTTGATAAGACACCACTATAAGTATTAGGATAATGATATAATGCCTCACTTTTTTGACCCCAATGTTACCCGTCTACGTGGCATTCATTATTTTAATAATTTTAAACGAAACGACAATTGGAGGCAGCGGCAAATGAAAGTTTGCGTCATGTGCACGCGCTTTGAATTGGACAAAAATTTAAAAAAACACATTGTGTTGCGCGTTTTCCCTCGTTTCTTCCCTGCAAGTTTCTTCTTCGAGCAGGTTCACAGAAGCACAGAGGCATTTGTATCGCAAGGCATTCTCTTCCCCAAAAGGCTATCCTTCCATAAAGGTTGGTGTTGTGGGTCGCAGTGGAAGCGGATAGCGGAGTTGTGGAGAGTGGTTTGGGTTGTTGGAGGCGACGGGTTCCGCGGAAAGTGGTTTGGGTTTTGAAGTGTATTTTCACTTGAAATCTGGTTTGGACACAATCGAAAGGCCATACAAATATTTCCATCACTATGAATCATCACCAAACCACTTAAATAAGTAATTGAAATTCAAGATTGAATTAAAAATCAACTTTTCTAGTTCGATAATCAAGTGTCCTTTTGTGATTCCATAAGTGCCTTTTTACATTGAACATTTTGTACTGCCAGTACTGGAAGTGCTTTTCAACTGTATTATCACTTGAAATGTGGTTTGGACACAATCGAAAGGCCATACAAATATTTCCATCACCATGAATCATCACCAAACCACTTAAATAAGTAATTGGAATTCAAGATTGAATTAAAAACCAACTTTTCTAGTTCGATAATCAAGTGTCCTTTTATGATTCCATAAGTGCCTTTTTACGTTGAACTTTTTGTACTGCCAGTACTGGAACTGATTTTAAACTGTATTATTACGTGAAATATGGTTTGGACACATTCGAATGGCCATCCAAATAATTCCATCACCATGAATCATCACCAAACAACTTAAACAACTAATTGGAACTGCAGATTGAATTAAAAACCAACTTTTCTGGTTCGATAATCAAGTGTCCTTTTGTGATTCCATAAGTGGCTTTTTACCTTGAACATTTTGTACTGCCAGTACTGGAACTGATTTTAAACTGTATTATTAGGTCAAATATGGTTTGGACACAATCGAATGGCCATCCAAATAATCTCATCACCATGAATCATCACCAAAAAACTTAAACAACTAATTGGAACTGCAGATTTAATTAAAAACCAACTTTTCTGGTTTGATAATCAAGTGTCCTTTTGTGATTCCATAAGTGCCTTTTTACCTTGAACATTTTGTACTGCCAGTACTGGAACTGATTTTAAACTGTATTATTAAGTCAAATATGGTTTGGACACAATCGAAAGGCCATACAAATATTTTCATCACCATGAATCATCACCAAACCACTTAAATAAGTAATTGGAATTCAAGATTGAATTAAAAACTAACTTTTCTAGTTCGATAATCAAGTGTCCTTTTATGATTCCATAAGTGCCTTTTTATGTTGAACTTTTTGTATTACCAGTACTGGAACTGATTTTAAACTGTATTATTACGTGAAATCTGGTTTGGACACAATCGAATGGCCATCCAAATAATTTCATCACCATGAATCATCACCAAACAACTTAAACAACTAATTGGAACTGCAGATTGAATTAAAAACCAACTTTTCTGGTACGAGATTCAAGTGTCCTTTTATGATTCCATAAGTGTCTTTTTACATTGAACTTTTTGTACACGCAGTACTGGAACTGCTTTTCAGGTGTATTTTCAGATGAAATATGGTTTGGACACAATCAAATGGCCATCCAAATAATTCTATCACCATGAATCATCACCAAACAACTTAAACAACTGATTCGAACTGCAGATTGAATTAAAAACCAACTTTTCTGGTGCGACATTCAACTATCCTTTTATGATTCCATAAGTGCCTTTTTACATTGAACATTTTGTACTGCCAGTACTGGAACTTATTTTAAATTGTATTATTACGTGAAATCTGGTTTGGACACAATCGAATGGCCATCCAAATAATTTCATCACCATGAATCATCACCAAACAACTTAAACAACTAATTGGAACTGCAGATTGAATTAAAAACCAACTTTTCTGGCGCGAGATTCAAGTGTCCTTTTATGATTCCATAAGTGTCTTTTTACATTGAACTTTTTGTACACGCAGTACTGGAACTGCTTTTCAGGTGTATTTTCAGATGAAATATGGTTTGGACATAATTCAAAGGCCAACCAAATAATTCCATCACCATGAATCATCACCAAACAACTTAAACAACTAATTGAAACTGCACATTGAAAAAAAAAACTTTTCTGGTTCGAGATTGAAGTGTCCTTTTATGATGCCATAAGTGTCTTTTTACATTGAACTTTTTGTACATGCAGTACTGCAACTTCTTTTCAGCTGTATTTTCACATGAAATATGGATTTGTACAATGTTACAGCCTTTTCACAATACCAGAACTGCCTATCAATAACTCCCAAAACACAGCAATTCTTAAAATTCAATAATTGTCTTTCTGAGATATGATTTCTGTACCACAAACTTACCACAATTTACTTACTAAATAAATGCACTACAAAACACCACAAACACTTTACAAAAGTCATTATTTATTAATTGCACCATAACAGAACAAAAACACAACAAATAGAATTGTACACGACTTCATGTTTCATAGGTTTCAATTACATGTCTATGTTCTTATAATTAAACAAATGAAAATGATATTTCATTTCCATCAAACAAAACAAAATAGATACATATTGCTCATACTCTAACAACTATTTCGGTATCCTTTTCTTCTTCCGACTATAAACTGCGAACGGAGTTTGGATTACACGGCTTTTGAACCGTAACCGTGGATCATTCCTCATACGCACGTACATATCGCTGTTGGTTACATTTCTGTCTTCTGCAGCTTGACTTGGAACATCCACTTCATTCAAATTCATAGGAGAAACAAATTCATCTTTACTTCTATTTTCCCTCTCAGCCAAAGTTGATTTCAATTTAGCAATCGCTCCACCAAGTTCACGAATATCATGTTCTTGCTGCTCAATTACACCCATAAGTTGCTCCTTTTTTTCGTTCCACCAGAGACACACTCTTTCCTCTTACTTTTGTGACGCTCGCCATCACCTTTTGATAAAGCTTCAATCGTCGAACAAGAAAATACGAAAATGGGGTTTCATTTCGGGAAAAACATCACAAAAATAAGGGTTTCATTTGGGGAAAAACATCACAAAAATAGGGGTTTGTAATCGGATAGTAAAACATACCAAAGTGCCCTTTGATTTGCAGAAGAACACCAAAATTAGGACTTCCAATTGTCCACACGAAGCTATGGCAGCAATCCGCACTCTCGCCTTTAGTTTAAACCGCAAAGTTTAGTTCTGTTTTTCTTACTTTTCCTCATGTGCGTGTGTATCACAACCTCAACATTCACTTCACCTTCTCTCACGCATCACTACTCCTCTTTCGTTTAAAATTATTAAAATAATGAATGTCACGTAGACGGGTAACATTGAGGTCAAAAAAGTGAGACATTCTATCATTATCCTAAGTATTATGAGTAAACAGTTTCAAAAAGAGAAAGGTTATCTCAAAACGCTAAGAAAAATCTAAATAAATTTAAGTACTTAAAGTATGTTAATATCCAGTCGTATAAGATTTATTGAATTTTGGAATAACATATTGGATACTTTTTTTTGGAATTTTATTACTTTCAGCTTCTACGGTCTAATACCAAATTCGCCATTGGTTATCATTATATCACTCAAGTCTTTTTTTCTATTTTTAATTTTTGAGTAATGTGATTTACGATGCAACTATTTATTTATATATTACATATATATTAATTATATGATTACACACGTTGTCTGCAAATATATGTAAAAAATTGTTAGTGTATATATAATTGTAGTGCATTATTTTTAGGTGAGCTACCTCTAAAATAAGTAGCTCATTTTAATAAAGAAAATATATTTTTAACGTGAAAGTCCATACTTTTCACTTTGTCCTATTTAACATCCATTTCAAAATCAATATTGAAAGATTTAAAAGAACCAATGTTAAATAAGTTTTTTGTGCCTATGTCATTACTTTGAGTAGTTAAATCTTTCATTTGTTAATATTAGATAAGTTAAAATATTCTAAGTTTATGTTCAAAAATCTTAATTAGGTTCTAAGATTTTTTTTAATCTCAATTAGATTTATATTTTTGAAAATACGTAACAATTAGGTTCATTCCGTTAGTATAGTGGTAATGGTGTTAAGAATGTTTCACATGTTAACTCCTCATTTTTTTGAATTTTCTTATTTTCTTATAAGATATAATCACTAAACTTTCCTCTATATTTTTATTATTTATATAATATAGTTCTATGATTCTATTCTCATTTAATATTTTATATAAGTGTTTAAGTCTTCTCATAATAAATAATTTATCAAAGAACGAATAATTACTTATTAATCATCTTTAAACCATTAAGTTTAATATAAGTTTATCATGTTTAATTAATAAATGACTATGAATGAATGAGATATATCCAGAATATATTCATGATAAGAAATTATGACAATAAAAAAAAATATTTAATGAACTTAGAATGAAAAAGTGAATAAAGTCTAATGTCAACGATATTTATATTATAATTTTCTATAAATCTAACATTTTTCAATTTAAAAATAAAAAAATATTTTGTTGTTTAGTTTTTTTTTTTAATTCTTTATCAAATTTGCTTTCCTTATAAAATTAGTACATAGTTAGTATCTTCAATTCCATTTGAATAGTTTTACTGGTTTTAAAGTTATTGCCCGTAACAGTACACTTGAAAAAAAAATAACAATATATAAAACGATGTAAATTCATCTTTAATTTTATAACTCTGAAAAAATAATTCCTGATTTACCGTAAAATGGATTCTTAAAAAGTATTTAATAACACAATATTTGCACAAAACTTAATAATAAGTTGTAATTATAAAACTTTTATACATTTAAAGGCTTAAATAAACTTTTTTTATTCTTTCAAGTACTACATTTGTAAGTCTTTTATTAGATCAAATATATAAAACGAGGAATTTTTTTTAGAGGAATGAATACTAAACCAGTTTTAAAATGTAAAATTTGTTAGTTTGAATTAATTTAATTATTTCGTTAATTATAATATATATAACCAGTATTAAGAACAATTTGTCGTAGATATATTTCTTGTAACTTCTACTGATTTAAATCTAATGATAAATTGTATAAGAACCTTATAAGCAAATCCATTTAGAAATATTGGGGTGACTGAAATATTTTGAAAATATTTTTATACTGTTCTTGAAATATATGCTTCTTTGGTTGTCCAACCTTCTTTCAATTTGAAAGGCCACAAGGAACACTGTAATGACTTGAAAACTGAAAATATAACAGAGAGGTACAATATGGTGTACTTTTGATGCTTGGCCTTTTATATATTTTCCACATTTATTAAATATTCTTAAAACAATGTGTTGATTAATAGTTTTTTATTTCTCTATTCAAAGATTACTATTGTCAAAGTCTAAAAATACATAAATGAAGCCTGACTCCAATTACTGTTACATTTTTTTATTATTTTGTGGCCCTTTTGATTTTATGGACCTTTTGCCCATACGCATTAAGGCTAATAACAAATGGGGCAAAACTAGTCCATTTGAAACTTCTACGTGTATAATTTTAAAATATAAATAAGTGGAAAGTTAGCTTTTAATTGTTTTCTCATGTGGGAATCACAAAATTAATACTCAGATTCTTTCACAAAAATTTGAGTGATTGGTTCTTTTTAGACAAAAAAACACTTTCGATATAAAGATTCCTAACCGGTGATCGATTCAAATATTACTTATGAGTTTTTTAAAGAAGGATTATGATGGGATTTTATTCAAAAATATGGTGAGATTCTTGTCGCAACAAATTTGAAATGATAGATTGTTTGAGAGATAAGATTTTAGTTACTCGAAAATTACTTACTCGAAAATATGGTGAGATTCTTGTCGCAATAAATTTGAGATAATAGATTGTTTGAGAGATAAAACTTTCGATAAAAGAACTTGTAACCAAATATTAAGATTAGATATTTATTCTAATCTTTTTCATGAGGCAATGAAATATTAATTTATCTCAAATGATGGATTGACAACTCAAAATTTTAATATGTTTATGATTTTTTTTATATGATGTTTAATTTTTCTACTTTAGTTAAGGGTTAAATATGTTTTTGATTCTTTAATTTTTAGTGAATATTAAAATTAGTCTCTCTTGTCAAATTTGAACTAATTTAGTCTTTCAACTTTGTAAATGCGTGAATTTAGCCCTTTAAACCAAATTTTATTAAGTTTATTTAACGTTTCAAACTCATTTCATTATAGTATTTTAGTTTGTTTACACCATTTGACACATATTCATTCAATGTTAGTTGAGAAATGCGTTTAAAATGTCAAATAAACTTAACAAAATTTGGTTTAAATGACTAAATTTACGCATTTTTAAAGATGAAGAACTAAATTGGTTCAAAATTTTCAAGAAAGACTAAATTCAATTTTTACTAAAAATTGAAAGAGAAAAAAACATATTTAACCCTTTAATTAATATAGAACTTAAACTTACACTTAAATTCTCAACAAATATGTAGACATAAAAGGAGATAAATTGATAAACAAAGAATATGTATGTTTAAATCGAAAAAATAAGATTGTGTTTAAGTGACAAACATTCACCCAGTATAGAAGTAGCTACTCCATGAAATAGTTTACAAAACAAGTTCAATAAATGAAATTAAAAAACTATGAAACCATTGACTTTGATATTTAGCTTCATCCACAAACCACATGAGTAAATGTGACTTACATATAAAAATGGATTCAACCTAATCTAACCTAACCCACTTTTAATGCATTTAAAATCTCCCAAACGTTGATCCTGCCCTATGTAAGCATTTTACTTTTACCTAAGTAGTGGTGTTGGGTATTTGATGCTTTAATCTGTTAATATGTGTATGTTGTTCCCTTGACTTTGTGTTTTCATTATTGGAATGACAAAGCTGACCAATGTTAATGATGAACACACCGACCATATCATACAAATGACGTGGAATTGATTCATTGTTGTACTTAACGTTTGGAAACTCTGCCTAAAGCATTCAAGGCTGTCGAAATTGGAAGACAGCCATTTTAGTCTCTGATAATGTTTTGGATCAACATTTTCTTCTCCTTCTTTTCTATTTGCAAACTAAAAACCTTGAACCAAGTGATTCAGAAAGTGAAAAGTAAATCAAACAAGGTTCAATCTTTAAAATAATAGTTCCAAAGGGTGCGTTGGAAGCAGAATATTTTAGGAGGGACAAGATGCATGTGTAAGCTGTGGACAAAGTTCAAATGCTAAATACAAAATGGGAATCTGCATAGCATTGTTTAGTTGAAGTTATAATCACATGCACGCCTTGGCTTTGCAATGTACAAGAAGTAGAAACAGTTTCCATGTGGATTGAGGATGAATACAAAAGCAAAACATGACATGCCACCTAAAAAAGTTATGGGGCTGGCTTAGGTTATTCTGTCTTTAGGAAGGAACAGAAAAAACAAAAAGGGAATTGAGATTAAGGGCCTAAAGGGATTACTTTAATTATACACCACACCACTAAGTCATCATATATTAAAAAACAAGCAAACAGATGTAATATAATAGATAGGCATGAAGCACAGCTTCACAAATAATCAATCAAACCATGATTCTATACCAGAAAACACCATAGGCTACCTGCTTCCCAACTAGAGATAGTGTGAAAAGATATGTCAGAAAAAGACAATCCATCAAATAGTTAGATATATATATATATATATATATATATATATATATATATATATATATATATATATATATATATATACTTGGTTCAACATTGAATACTCATCCCTTAATACTTGGTTCAATGTTGAAGAAAAGAATGAAATACCTCATAATGAAACTTAAACAGTCTAGTAAGCATAGGATAATAAAAACAATGGTGATGATGATGAATTGGACCGACCATTTGAATCATGGTTAAATGGGGACCTTGAAACTTCAATCATTCAATGTAGATATGAAGAGATGGGACCATAGAATCGTGTGAGTGGCCATGTGGTATTCACTTTTGAACAAGTTGTGTTTGTAACACAAATGCAGGGTTCTGAAAAGGGGAAGAGAAATGGGTGACCCACCCTCAAATCTCAACTACGTGATGCTTTTCAGCCACACTGCCCCACTTGACAAAGGACATGACTATACCACGGAATAAAAGAAAAGAAAAGGAAAGAAAAGAAAGAGAAGTTTTTTTCTTTTATGACATCAAGTGGCGGTGAATGTGATAAGAGATTGAGACCTCTACCACCATTTTGACCATTATGAAAGCATGTGCTTGGCGTTTTCAATCTCTTTTTTTACACATAATTTTCTGTTTGCGTCACCACCACAACACAGGTTACTAATTGCTCATTCATTCTTCTACTTCTTCATACATGCAGACAACTCAAAAGGAAACTAACATCAAGTGTGATTACATTTTTCTGATCATTGTCAAAACAAATCCCCCAAAATTTTATTCCTCTCTCTCTACACATTGCTAATCTCCCAAAACAACTAAACAACACACCACCAAAATATATACAAGCAGTTTCTTTCTATCTTCATGAAAGAGTTGGCTTGATTCCATTGCAAGTAGAGAAAGTTTAATATATATTATATATATATGTCTTTCTTTTCTTCATGTTTTCTTCCTCAGCTTGATGTTTTAACAAATGGCACAAGCATTGGGATTCTCTTCCATGCTTTGGACATAGTAATATGTTGTCATGTGTGGATTATAAGCTCTATAAGCCTTTACCAACTCTAGAACTGGATCTGGGGGTGGTGCTGGTGCCTCTTTCTTCTTCTCCTCTTCTTTCTTCTCTTCTTCTTTCTTCTCTTCTTTTTTCTCTTCTTTCTTTGGCTCTTCCTTTTTCTCCTCTTCCTTTTTTCCTTCCCCTTCCTTCTTTCCCTCTTCCTTCTTCTCTTCCTCCTTCTTTGGCTCTTCTTTCTTCGGCTCCTCTTTCTTCTCAGGCTCCTTTGCTGGACCTACTGACACTATGTCTGTCTGCCAGTACTTTCGAAGTTTGCTCACCACATTCACAGGATCAACTGTTCCTATCACTGTTAATTTCCTCTCCTTCATGTCCATAGAGATAGCATCAATTCCTACATGGTTGCACAATTTTACTGTTAGGAGTTCTTTGCCTTACTATAATCACATTCAAATGAAAAAAAAACAACACAATGTCTTCTGTTTCTTTATCTGTCTGCTACTGCATAAATCATCATACTTCAAATGCTGAAGTGTCCAATCCAATTAACCAGACCAAACCCATCAAACAAGAACTGTCTTTTCCAACAATGTTTGGTTGAATCCATGATATCTTCTCATTCAGACAGAGTTAAAAGACTAATTCTTTATGTTTAAGAATTCAGTAACCTTCTTCCTAGTTGAACTGTAGTCTGTAGCCTTATTCTTCAGACTCCAAGTTACCAATTACAAACTGTCATGGTAATCTAAACTGACGCAAAATTATTTTGTTTAGTAAATACTAACATGGTTAAGACAAAAGTTAGAGGCACCACAAATAAGCAACACCAGAAAGAGAGTGCAACCAACCCCATCCCTTCAAAAGCACGAAAATCAAATTCAGAATATTTTAACATAGCCACAGAACAATTTCATGACATGCTAACTAATATATTAGATAGCTGTCAATTATAGAATAAAGAAGCTAGATATATCTTAATATAAGGCATTTGATATGTCTTCATCCCCAAACAAAAGCATGACATACTCTGTAACAAAATGGCCCAGACATTTATTTAATATGGTTGTATCTAATATAATAATTACAATTATAACATTGCTTTCATTCACTTTCAGAGTATTTTTTTTTATACTATTATCACATCATGTACGGTACACACTTAACAAGTTTGAATATTATAATCATACTAAGTATTAAAAAAGTAAAACCCTGCAATAAGATGGTATAGTATATGATTAAAAAATAATGGTAAAACATTTTGCGGGACCAAAATTAACCAAACTTGGGTAAAATGAGCACATAGATCTCTGCTCAAATATCACGTGACAATGATTTGGAGGTTCCGTCACACCGTCAGGTTAACCATCATTTTTTTTTCATCACCCAGATCTCAGAATTTTGTAACATTCCCCAGATTTGGGCATTCCCAAACCATAGATTTTAGTTAACATGGTATTTTTGGAAAAAGGGGTGAACAATGATTTGATACCTGAAAGTGTTGAAACTGTCTTCAGGGCCTTCTGTTTAGCCTTGTCATCTGGCAAATCTAACTTGAGTACAAACTTCTGCAAACAAAAGAAAAAAAATAAAATGAATCAGATTGATTGATTCCCTCGGCCCAGATTCAAAGCACAATAACCATATCGTAGCAGAGGATATTCGTAGCAGCAAATCTGAACCAAGTAAATAAAGTGGCAAACTTGAAACCTTTTATGGCATTTTATGCATGCCCCATATGTTCAATCAAATCAACAACACATACCCCATATGTTAAAATTTAACATACCCAGGAATCTGATGAAGAATATTGCAATATTCATTTCAGACACAGAACCCAGATCTTTATACAGAGGAAAGGCACACAACAACAACAACAAAAAGAGAGAGAGAGAGAGAGAAAGAAAAGCATAAAGTTGAAGGAGAATCAAAAGTGAAGCATGTTTATGAGTCAAAGTTCAGAAGTTAATTATTATTAAAAATTGTGAGGTATACTTTACAAGAAAGGATAAAGAGAAACCAGAAGTAGAAAGTGGGAATCATACCTTCATGTTTTTTTATCCCTCTATGGTTTGGAGGGATGCGAGTGGAGATGAAAGGCAGAGAGAAGAAATGTGATAAACTTGAAGAGAGTGAGAAGAAGAAGAAAAGGGGTTAGCTAGAATTGGAGATAAATGAGATGAGATGAGAAGAGAAGAGAAGAGAAGAGAAGAGAGAGTGCAATACGAAATCGATAATGGTATGTTGAAAAAGATGGAGAGTGCAGAGTTGGACAGATTTTAATACCAGAAAATCCGAAACAAAACAAGGTTTGCAGAATAAGAGAGAGAAGGAAAAGCTAGAGAGAGAGTAGGTGTAAGAAACAAAGCGAAGGAAAACAAAGGGAAGCATGAAGTATGTTATTGTTATGTAATATGTTGTTATTTACAGAAAATAATAATGGTGTTGTTTTTGTTGTAATAATATTTACAGAAAATAATGTAGAGGAGGGGCTATAGGGAAAGAGAAGAGAGTGAGCCCCTCCACTCTACGCATCAAACTGTGATCACAAAGCAAAGTTTATATCACTCTGACTCAGCATAAGGCCACGCGATGCTGCTCAGCGAGTGTGTGGTTGGTGCAGTGCAGGGCCAGCACAAACATCAATTCTTTCAAATATGTGTTTGCATGCAAAATATAATCTTTAATTTGTCTCAGATCATCACACTTTTTATTTATGTTTTTAAATATGTTACAGATTATTATTTTTTTATCTTTTAATTACCTATGTGAGAATGTTGAACTCTTGATATAATTTCTCATTTATTTGAAAGAATACGCTGTTACTTTTGACATGACAGAAAGTTTTGTTTTGTCAAGGTAAAAATACTTAGACGTACAATGATTTCACTTTAACATCTTTCATCTTTTGATACTCTGGTGACGATGATTGCTGCCAAGAATAAGAATGATGAGAGTTTTGGGAATAGAATCTTAAGTAAATTCTATAGTTGAGTTTAATTATAACATGTTTTTAGAAATAACGTGACTTTTTCACAATGTTTGATTCTGCGTCTTCATAAATAAACTATTTTAAGAATTAATGTATTCTTTGAAAAGTACTCTAAATTGGCATAAGAAAATATTTATTCAGGTGACACAATAGTTAATTCAGGTTCTGAATAACCATCATAGTGATATTAAAGGATAAAAAAACAATAGTTTTAACTCTTCTAATAATAATAAATAATAATAATAATAATAATAATAATAATTTGGTTTATTGACTTCCGAAAAAAAAAATGGGTTTGGACCTATAAATATAGTATTTCACGTTTATAAGCAGACATAAACCAAATTATTAGGGATAGGATAACAAAATTATTTTTACTATTTCAATATATAACATACATGTGAATAATTATTTGTTATCATTCAATGTATAACATTGAGTGAGTACATTTTAGGGTTTGCTGTCATTTAGAAACGAAAACATTTAAAATTAATTTTATTTGAAAATCGGTTTTATAGGATTTATTTTTTAAATTCATCTCATTAGGTAGCGCATCATTTTTTATATCTTCAGATTTAATAAATTATTTTTAAAATTTATTAAAATTCAATCTAGAGATACACTTGTAAGAATATGAATTTAATGTAATGACATATGATAACGAAAATGTTAAATTTAATAATAATAACTAGCTAGCATGAACTTATTCAAAAACTGAAAGTGATAACCATTTGTAGAGTTAGTGAAGATAAGAATAAAGATAATTTAATATGTTGGGAGAGAAAAAAATGTATAATATTAATAGAAATAATCTATGCAATATATATATATATATATATATATATATATATATATATATATATATATATATATATATATATATATATATTATGAAGGATATAAGAGAGAAAGTGAGAGAAACTTTATTTTACTTTATAAATAGTTTCTTTAATATTCATATTTTTATTTTTGAAATATTATTGGTTAATTTAAACACAGATTAAATTTATATTGTATATATGGTGTCCAGTTAAAACTATTGTTTTTCTAATTTATTTCTACTTAATATAATATGGTTTTAATCATTAACAATAAAGTATTCAATAATCTCATTGACTTTTATAAAATTTAAAGAAAACTATAATGTACAGAAAATTTATTAGTTAATTATAATTTGTAAGTAATAAAGTTATTCAAAGGCACCACCAACAAATACATAATGAGGTAAAAGAAATGTCTAAGAAAGGGATAAGATAAGAATTGATATTGCCTGTAACATCGCATCCCAAGAAAAAGCATATATGTGTTATTTATATTGCTGCAGGATTCAATTGTATTATATTTGAGAGCATTTTCACACCTTTAGTTAATCGAAAATGACTTTGTACATAATTTTTTAAAAAACTATGACAGAAAATAACAATTTTTTCCTATAAAATTTGTATTACTCGTCTTTTCCAACTTCTCAATTGTGCCTTCTCCATTTTGCATTCTCGACACAACTTCTCGGTTCAATTTTGTCTTTTCGATATTGTCTTTTTGATATTTTTCTGCATTCTCAATTCTCTGACAAGAAATCAACCGACACTTAAATGAAGATTAAACTCAAAATAAAATATAAATCATAATTAAGTTATGATTGGGTCCTCTTTATTATCTAATTATGAATAGACAAACATATAAAGTAAGGAAAAAAAATTTCTTCAAGGGTGTAAGACAAATCTAAACACAATGATTCATGATGCTATCTGCAATATTTATTATTTTATCTAATTATTTTATTACATTTTTTTATCGGATAGATAATATAAAGTTCATAAAAAATGTAGATATATGTTGAAATTATTCGCTAACATATAACTATATACATATATATTAATTCTGATCCATCAGAATTATTGATTAGTTGTCTTTGAGTATGAGGAAATTTTGTGACTTGTACGCTTTTAAAATCTTTATATTTGTTTTCAATAAAGAATCTTGTAAAATTTTACGGAAAATGGACCCTACTTCTTTCTTTCATTTCACTCTATTAAAGTTACCTACTTTCTTTTCTTAAATTTTACCTATCATAGTTTTTTAAATTGAAAAAAGAAAAGTAAAATATTTATTTTTAACCTAAAAGGAAGAAGAAAGCAACAAGAAAAAAAAAGACAGGGAGTCTGGTACCCGTGAAGTGGTTTGTGACAGGATCCAAATTAAGGCTGAAACCATTGTCGATCCCAATATCCATATTAATGTGTTGGAAGGACAAGTGTCTGAAAAATGCTACAACGTTAGCTCAAAGAACAATCTAGAAGTGAACAAGAGAAACAAGGTAAGGAAAATTCGTAATTTTTTTTGATTTAATTAGTCAGATTATACTCATTTTTATCTTGATGTGTCAGTTTGGTACCACTTTTTAAAAAGGTATCAATTGAGTTCCAATTTTTGAAATTATACTTCAATTTAATCTTTTTTAGCAAAAAAGTTATTAATAACGTATTCATATTTAAAATAATTTATAAAATGAAGTATTGATATTTATATTAAAATTTAATGGTAAACGTCATGAATTAAGTTAACAACTTTAATCATTTTTGTTTAAAGGGACTTGATTAAGACACTTTTTAAAAAAATTAGGACTAGATTGACACATTTTTTAAAACAATTACCAAATTAACACATCTGAACAAAAATAGATATCATCCGACTAATTAAACTTTTTTTTCTCTTTAATCTCTGTCCAAAATATTCAACCCTCGTCAATTCTGAAAATGCTCAGACATTGAATATGTTATTAAAAGAAATTATTAAAATTCATGTGTAATTTATTTTTACCCGATACATTCTCTTCCTTAACTTTTAACCTACAACTTGTTATGGGGAATTTTTTTTACCTTGTTCTGTATTTGCAGTCTTTATTACTATTGTTGCCTCCTTTTCAAGGCATCACCACTTGTGAATGACATATGTTGTTTAAACAGTAAAAAAAAAAGTGTAATCTTATTAGACCATATCAATAGGAAGGAATTATTATAATGTGAGTTGGCAATCACTATAATTTATTTGTATAGGATATAATCATATAACTAAATGATTAGGACTCATAATTACTTAACATTTTACTTCAATTATTCGGATATATAGTATGTATTTCACATAACTTATCTGATGTATGATATATTCTCAGTCAATATTAACAGTATTTTGATAAAGAAAAAAAAAACTCTCAAAAATCTAAAATGTAAAATAAATAAATTATATAATTTTTTATGTGTTTAATATTCAATATATTTGTATATGTAAACAATACATAATCATTCCTATATTTAGATGCAAATTGATAATATAACTGCATTTGTTATTTGTTGGAGAAGATACATTATTTTCATAAAACATATGATAAATATTTTATAACTTAGTATAGGAATAAAAGACATTTTTTTATAATAGTTTGAAGATGATAATATATTTAATCTTAATTTTTATTAGTGTAAAAATATACTATTTAGAGAAAGAAAGTAACATGATATTTTAAAGTTTTTATTTTTTTTTTAATTTTTAACAAACACTTTTTTAATTTGATCAACTTTATTTCATTAGGTGGTGACAAAATTTTACTTTTGTGTAATTGTGTAATATTTTATATAATTTTTTATTTATATTCAATTGTCATGCAATATTTTTATTTTAAAATTATACAATTATGATTTTTTTTAAATATTTTATATTAAAAAAGTAAGAATATGCCTTTTGATATTAAATATGTGATAATATTAAGTATAATTTACCGTAATTTTTTATAAAATTAATTAATTAATATTAAAATAATAAAAAATGTGTTATGTTTAATGTTGATTGAGTCAACGTTTTAAAATAATGTCTTTTTGACATGTTGCTTCGTTGAGTTAAGGCTAAAAGAGTTGTATAATATTAGACTTAATATCGATTGTATCATTAAATTAAGTGACGATCTAAAAATGAAGATTTTAGTAAAGTTAGTAATTTTTTGATACGATATGAGTTGCGAGATATTAGAGTTAATAGGGGATTTTTGCAAATAAAAGCAAGAAATAATCTAGGAAATTTTTAGAAGGCGTTGAAAATAAAAGTGGAAGCAATGAAAACACATAGATCTTTAGATTATCGACATTATTATCTTTTTTTAGTAGAACATTTTTGTGTAGTATTAACCTAATGTTGATGGGTCATTAGATTAAGTGTCGATCTAAAAATGAAGGTTTTAATTAAGTTGGTAACCTTTGATGACAGAAAAAAGTTGCATCAGAGACATTTAAGATGTGAAGTTAATATAAGTTTTTCTTTTATAATAAAGAAAGGGAGGAATCCAAGATGTTGAAAGACGAGAAAAATAAAAGGATAATTGGAAATAAGAAAAACATATATAGTACTTTAACCGAGACTATTAATAAAAATAAAGATAAGATGAAATTTTTTTATATCTATTAAATATGGGACTGAAGATAAACTTTTATATCCAAGGAGAGAAATATTATCCTCATTCCATTCCATTGGTTGTCATACTCACAAAATAATTTTAGTCCTTCTAAAAAGTTAAAAGAAATATCAGAGTGCTTTCTAATGTTCTTATTTCCAATCATGAGATTACTTTAATAATTATAATGCCATGCTAGAATAAATTGTCAAATTGGCCATATATTTTATTTTGTCCTTAAACTTTCACCATATTGCATCATTTTGTGATTATATATATATATATATATATATATATATATTTTATATTTTTTTTAGTTGTAGCTGTTGGAAGTTTCACATCAATCAGAGATAAAACAATGACAATTTCATAATATATAAGCTGAGCCTAACCATATAAGATACTGACATCACTCTCAACCCAAAACCTTAAGGCAATGAATTTATGGGTCTTTATTTTTATACAACGCTCCACTTTCTCATTTTTAGCCAATGTGGGACTTAGAATCACACTTGGATTCCTAACATAAGCTCACTTTACAAACCGATTTGTGGGTTGAGTTAGGCTTAAAGCTCACTTCTAACATGATTTCAGAACCGTTATTTAAAAAGTAATAACTGAACAAAAAGTATAATAATACTAAAACATTACCCAATGTGTGAGTCAAATGTTGCTTGTTACTAGTTACATGTACTTGGAGATCATATCATGGTCATGTTCCCGAATCAATTTTAGCTTAATAATTTTTAGTTAAAAGTTAATTTTAAAAGAAAAGTTTTCAAAAAGCTAGTCTTCGGCATAATAATTTTCTTGATACTATCATCTAACTCGTTTGGCACCATTAAATGTAATTCACAGCTTCATCAAAAACCGAAAGTGCCCAATGTTATCCAAAAGCATTATATACAAATTACGAAGTAGTTGGATACATTTAGAACACGAAAACTTGCGTTCAAACTACGAAGAGTGGAATCTTATTCAGGTGTTGATTCATAAATAAACAAACATACAGATGTTGTTTTCATACCAAAACAAAACAAACAAAAGTTTGATGTGATGAGTATCATTTGAAATTGGAATGTGATGAGTAATATGTCAACTCATTTTATATGGCTCAGACATCCAATTATTTTCTTATAATTTTCAAATTATTTTGCTTTTTTTTCTTAAAAAGTAGATGTTACTATTTGTAAAATATTTTTAAAAATTTAGAATAAATTTACGCAACTTTTTCCATTTAACGATGATTCTGTAACATAAACAGAAAAATTATTCTATAATTATGGAAAAGGTGCAACACAATTATTTAATGAGAAAAAAAAATGCATCAGAATACTATGCATGAATGAGCAACAAATAGAAATTTGAGAATGCCACGTCTAGTGGGCCCTGTGGGCGGTGCCAGAACGATAGTAGTGTCGTTATCACTTTTCTGCGTAGCGTACAGTACAGTATAATCTACAGTACTGTATTTTTATGATAACGTACTTCTACCCCCACACAACTTTCCTACGCGCACAGAGTGGCGCGTGACTGCTTCAGACACCCTTCACGTGTATGATTTAGCACGTGAGAGAGTTGCGGTTAGGTTTATTCATGTGGGTCCCACGGTTAAACCTCCGAAACACAGTTGCGGGTTTTTTAGAAAATTGGCGGCGGCGGCGGCGGTTGCCGCCGTCGTTATCTTATCTCAACGAGCATGAGCCCATGATAGGTGTTCGATTTTTACTTTTTTTTTTCTTTAGAAAAATAGGTCAAAACTTTGCTGTGTAGTATGAAAACTGGTTTCATGCATTAACTAGAGTCAAATAAATCACTCTTCTTTTATATACAAAAAGAATTTCTCAAATGAGAAATTTTAGTGACACACAAAAAGTTACTTAACTAAATCGAGTACTAAATATTTATTTAGTAATCTTGAAATAATATTAACACATACTGGTATATATATATATATATATATATATATATATATATATATATATATATATATATATATAACATATGAAAATAAGAAAAAAATTAAATGAACTACTCTAAAAGTTAAAATTAATTTATACACAAGTTAATTTGTAAATAAAATTATATAATTTTTAAATATATAAATAAACTAATTTTGTTTTATATATATAACCTCTTATGAAGATTTTTTTTTTCTAAATCAAACCTTAAGACTAAAATGACAAGTTATAATAATGAAAGGAACTTAACTAAGTATATTGAACTTAACAAAGTTATTAAGTTTTATGTAGTCCATACAAAGTTTTTCATTTATTCATGCTTGAAGGATTTGGGCCTATTTTGTAGTGGGCTAAGATATTGGAACTGCAACAAAAGAAGGTAATATATAATACTTGAAAAGTGAAAAAGGAATGGAAGAAAAACAGCAATTTAGAAACAAAATCACCAAAATTTTGATAGATTTTTTTCAATTCAAATAAATTGGCAAAACTAATCATCTTTAAAAGTAGAAGTTGTTTATATAAGAGATTTGTTATACTTCTAGCATAAAACCTTAAAATTTAATGGTTATGAATTTTATTTTTATATATACCACTTAACCTTCTTTTTTAGGTGATATAAGACTTTTCACTCTTATTTCAATTTGTAACAAATTTAAGATTATCCATATTTATTTGATAATCCATATATATATATATATATATATATATAATATTTTTTTTTGGGTCATTTGAGAGAGAATTTTACTGGAAAGATACAAACATCGATGAAACTTGAACTCAATTACATAAGACATTGACATCACTCTCAACCCAAAACCTGTCAATACCTTATATAGTGCTATATATTTTCATTTTTAACTAATATAAAACTAAGACTCACATTTAAATTTTTAATAATATATAATCACAATTTCTGAATGACTATAACAAAATCATACGACGAAAACGAATCAACGATAACTTGTTGCAATATACAGTCACTTAATTTTCTTGGTTCTGGGATTATTGTTAAATTTGAGTTTTTGACAATGAAACGTGATTGTATTTGTGTGGATAAATTTGAGTTGACATGCATGGGCATCATTATTTAGCTACCCACCTCTCTAGATAGCCTCAAAACTTTTTCTTTTTCTTTATTGGTTATGGAACTTTTTCTCCGATGATGTGATGATGATAATCACATGCAATGGTAGCTTCTATGGCTAATAAGTAGTTTCCCAAGAATATACACTTTTGTCTACTCCATGCATAATTCCCAAACCTTTTATCTTCATTTTCTCTGTCATACCCTATTTTTTCTTCAAATCAACGCATGACCCACAAAAATATATACGAGGATGTTTTTGTTAAATAAATTATCGTTTTCTTTGTCTTTGCTATAATATATAAAATCTTTTTATCCTTTTAGAAACCCGTTTATTCTATACCGTCCAATTATAGCCAAAACTCTCCAACATATTCTATACCATTCAAAATATTAATATCAAGTTGACCCTAAATGTGATGTAAAAGATTAATTGTCTCTTTTTTTTTTTAAGAAAGTTGAAAAATGTAAAAAAAAAAAGAATTTTTTTAATAAATAGATACTTCTAATAGTTTTGGATTATTATCATCTAAGGTCAATAGAATTTACTTAATGTTGAACACTAAAAATCGTTTTAACGAACGTGACACAAAAAAAAAAATGTTAGTTTAAAGAAACAAAAAAATGTAAAATCATTTTGAACTTACTTTTAATAAACAAATGTTTGTTTTAATGTTCAATTAGCGTTAGTTTAGTTGTCGTCAATGGCGGATCTTGACTAATAAGTTTGGGAGAGCCAAAATAATATATTTAATTTATATTTTTAATTATTTTCACTAATATAATAAAAAATAATACATAATTTAGTATAACTGTAACTAGAAAGTAAATCACACATATATAGAGTATTGTTATTTCAAATTCTTGAACTATCAATAATTAAATTAGAACTAAAATTTTCAGCTATTTTTTTTTTCAACTTAAATATGAAAATCTTTCCAAATAATTAATACGAAATTTTTTACCTTTAATTTGTTGAACATTAAGAAAAGAATCATTTAGTTGAACGATATGATCATTAGTATTATGTTTAAGAATTTGTAAAGAAGTTTAATTTGTCTTATTTTCATTTACACAAATAGTTTCCCTTTTATCACTTTAAAAAATGAATCTATTATTTTATTTTTTATCAATATTTATCACAATCTAATAAAAAAATGAGAGTTCCTAAAAAAAGTTTAAAATAAAAAAATAAGTTATCACAATTTAATAAAAAAATTGAGAGTTCCTAACAAAGAATATATGATAATCAAACAACAATTAAAAGCCGTTATAAAACAATACATAGTACATTAACTATTAAAAAATATGCTAACTGTTAAACAAATATTTCAGGATCAAGTGAGACAAGAGAATTACTTTGTTTTTTCTTCAATAATGAAAGAGAACAAATGAAACAAACGAAAGAAAAAATAATGAGTTTATGTCTAAGTATTTTTTCTTTTAAAAAATAAAAAGAAAACATGTGAGAGTGAGAGAAAACTCAAAAAGGCAATCAAAAAAGAAAATAAAATATATTTTAATAAATATTTTTATTCTTTATTATATTTGATTGTATATTTTATTATTCATTATTATTAAATGTTATGTTTTATAAAAAAAAAGACGTAATATAATAACCATTAATTTTAAATATAAATTGCATATAATTTTAAAAAAAATTACATAATATAAAAAAATTTAAAAAAAGGGGGGGGCCATGGTCACCCCTCCCTTTAGAAGCTCCGCCGCTGGTTGTCGTTATTAGAAGTCATTTTGTACCGGACGCTAATAAAATTGATTTAAGTAGTTCTATGATAATATTAACTATTTTTAATTTTTTAATAAATAAAAATATTTATGTTGGTGTTAGACGAGCATGGATTACACTAATAAAAATATATAAAGTTAGTCTCGTCAAATCTTATTTATTTTCAATATTTATATTTATTTAAATAATTATTGTCTAAACTGAAGTTAATTTATATGTTGTGAATTGAGAAACCTTGGTGAGAACAAATAAAAATCATAAATTATTTTTTATTTAAAAGTCTTGATTTAAAGATGTCAAATATACTCACTTACGATTTTTCTGCTTTCTTTTTTATATAAATATATTCACACTCATTCTTTATTCATACTTATAATTTGTTAGTTTAAAGAAACTGAATTATAGGAAAACATCCAGCCTTAGTAAAAACTAGAAAAAATACAAATTACATAGCTTCAACAACCTTGTACCACCATTCATCAGTGTTTTATGAATGTGTGTGTAGCACTGACCAGAATCTAACGAGGGTATAATTCAGTAATTGAAGCTTCATTCACTGATTCCTGAGCTGATCTTGCAGTGGATTGAGTTGATTTTGTTGCCCATGAATTATCATCCCATGACATGTTTGGGAGGCTTTCAGTTGCACTATCTATCAAAAATGCAGGTTTTTTAGGCACAGGGAGACTGATAGAACAACTGTTGAGCATGAGTGCAACGTTAGCCATGGTTGGTCTATTGTTTAAATCTTCTTCAACACACAGTAAACCAATGTGGATGCATCTTATCATTTCATTTTGTGAACTGTTCTTCAATGCTTGATCTATAATACTTGTAACTGTCCCCTCTCTCCAGTTTCTCCATGCCTGCAACAATTTTCTCAGATGCAATTAGTAAATTCGAGTTCCTCATTAGTTTTTTAGTATTCAGAAAAGTAACACTCACAAAGCTCAATAGATCTTCCCCATTCTTCTCATGACGAACACCATGGTTCTTTTGGCCACTTACAATCTCAAGAACCAGCACACCAAAACTAAAAACATCTGATTTCACTGAAAACTGTCCATGCATTATGTATTCTGGTGCCATGTATCCACTGCATAAGAATATGGACAACCTTAATTAGTAAAACATGACATGTTCTGCCTATGTACGATAATAGTTTTCTAACTGCTTCAGTTGCTAGACTTACTAGGTTCCAACAACTCTGCTTGTATTTTCTTGTGTGTGATCTGCAACAATTAATCTTGCCGTACCAAAATCTGATATTTTAGGAGTCATTTCTTCATCTAAGAGAATATTACTTGCTTTGAGATCACGATGTATAATGCGTAATCGTGAGTCTTGGTGAAGATAAAGAAGACCTCGAGCAATGCCTTTAATGATTTTGTAAAGTGTATCCCAATCCAATTGTGCTTTCTTTGTTGGATCTATTTGTGTCAAGCAATGAGTTTCAGAAGAGTTAGTATAGTTGGTGGTCTTTTTCATGAACAGAACTAAAGCAATAGAGAAAAACAAGAAAAGGTTAATAATACCAAATATGAAGAAATCAAGACTTTTATTAGGAACAAATTCATAAACAAGTAGCTTTTCTCTCCCTCGCAAACTAAAACCAAGAAGCCTGACTAAATTTCTGTGCTGAAGCTTAGCCAACAAAATGACTTCATTCTTAAATTCCAAGTCTCCTTGACCAGAATTCCTTGACAACCTTTTGACAGCAATCTCTTGTCCATTAGAGAGCTTTCCCTAAAAATATATATATATATATCAGTACAAAGTAAATTTATTTGCAGTTCAGTTTGTTGGTAAATATACCATGTTTTGATGAACAGGTGAAGTATATCATAATACAAAATCAATGTTATCTTACCTGGTAAACAGCACCAAACCCACCTTCTCCTAATTTATTAGAATCAGAGAAGTTATTTGTCGCGACTAGTATTGTGTCCAAGTTGAATTGCAATGATTCAACCACTTCAATTTCATCACCGTCTCCATCTTCTTCTTCAAATGTGATACAAGCACAATTATAGTTAGTACAGTTAAAGAACATCAATTTCTGAAAATTTTGTTTCCTTTTTTGTTCTTTCTTTCTTTCTTCCAAATGCGGTGAGTCAGAGTTCCCATGCTTGGAACATTATTGTATTATGAGTCTATGATACAAGGACGTTGAAAATAGAAAGTATCAAATAAATAATACTTAGACACGTACCAGATGGAAGATTTTTCCTTGCTTTCCTTCTGATGTATCTGCTAATAACAATGAGCAGAACAAGAACAACGAGAACAGTTGGCAGAACTATGATGGTTGCAGTTCGCAAATAGTTGCTGTGATCTTCTGCAAAAAGAAAAATATGGCAAATTTGCTCAAAATATGTGAAAGAAACCTAAAGTTTCACACTAGTAATTACTTGAAAATTACCTTGGTGTGGGTGGAGTGAAGGTGATGCAGGTGGTAGTGCAGGGTCTAATATGGTAGTGGAGTCGTAGAAGGGGTAAATTTCAAATCTAACATTGCAACTGGGTCGAAGAACTACGGCACCAACCCTGTCTTTAGAAAGCTTTCGGATACTTGAGATACTCCAATCCAAGCAGTCACCGCAATCTTGGGTTGAGAGGTCAGGTGTACACTGCATAAGACCGTAAATGGTTTGAAAACTTGCAACAATTGCAGTGTCCGTGGCATACTTACGACGAGAGTCACCTCCTGCAGCTTTGTCTCTTAGATTTCTTAGTAACCCACCTAACACTTTATTGAACTCATCCACATCTGTTGCATTATTGACGTTGTGCATTTGATAGGAAGGAGAATACTCCATGGTGTGAAATATTGAGATGTTGGAATAGCGCACCATGCATTTCTCTTCCCACTTAATTGCCTCTTTCTGGTTTGGACAAAGCTGTGTGAGATTGGTTTGAGAGGAGTTGAGGCAGCTGCGACACTCGTCTGGCTTAACATCTCCTCTGCATAACCCTATGGCGTTTACTTTGTCTGTGCCCTGGCCTTGTAAGAAATTGTAGAAACCGTAGTTGATTTCTGTGTTGGAAGTGAGAGTGGATAAGAGGGTGCGCAGGTTGGTGTCGAAGGTGCTATTGGCTGTGAAGTTCACACTTGGAAAACAGTAGTTGGCGCTATGGAAATCTGGTGTGAACCCGGCTTCACATGCTGTCATTACGGCATGGAGCCAAAAGAGAAAGAAAAGCAACCTACAAGAAATAGTAACCAATGCCATTGTAAGCAAGTAAATTTAACAACTTCTGAGAGTGCCAAAGTCTTCATTTATAGCACACACATTCATTTACATGCAGAAAGTGTCTTCATCAACCATTGCCTGACCAAGAGGGTTTACTTGACAAGTTTTATCGATTTGTGTGATGTGTTGAGAAAATTAGTAATGGAACAATATACCCCAATTTGTCCCTCTCCTCCTTATTGGTGTGTGGAAAGCTTGAGTGCTACTACTTTGTTGTTTTGTTTTCATTATTTCTACTACACTTCGTCCTTCTGCTTTGTTTCCACTCATTTTCTTCCAACACAACCTTATCAACCACTATAAAGCAAGAGTCAATATTCATGTCAGCATAACCATGATCGACTTGCTTTGTTGATGCATATGACGACGGATTTAAGACTTTAAGTAAAAATTTAGAAGAATAAATATACAAAATTAGGAGAGACAAAATAATTTTTGTTTGAGATATAAAACCAAAAGATACGCTTCTACACTCTTATGCACATATTCTTTTATTAATATATATATATATATATATATATATATATATATATATATATATATATATATATATATATATGCACCACTGCATATGTGCTTGTAACATTAACCGAAAGGTCCTGGGACGAATGGAACTAGATGAGCCGACAGGCCAGGATGAGACAACGGGTCGGGCTGATGACTTAGACGTAATGGACCAACAGTCAAGACTAACCGATCTAAGGTGATGGTTGAGACAAACCGTCTCAATCTGACGAATGAGACATCCTGACCCGACCCAACAGCTTAAATAGGCTGGCCCATAACAACAAGCAAAACGGGTTGAGCTGGGAGGACGACTGAGACAAGCTAGTCCAGGTCGATGACCTAAACGGACTGACCCCGAGCCGGCAATTAAAAGTTTAGTAATATATTTTTTATGTTTAAGAAGAAAGTTTATGAACTGGCTTTGACCCTGACCCTGACCCATATGCTTTTGTGGAGTTTTTTAACCAAACTTGTCTAATTAGAGACTTTTTGACTCCAGTTCACATGGACTTGAGCAAAGTTCTGGACTGGTCAAATTGACATCTCTAATAAAATTATTCTATCTTGTGTATGTCGATTTGTAGTCAAATGATATATCTAAATTACACCAAAATTCTAAAATTTGGTAGTGACAAAACACAAAATAATGTGGAGTGTTCAAATGGACCGCAAAAGATATATAGAACACTTTGGAATTTCAAAACTTCACACGTGCAAACATTTTACAAGAGTTTGTGTGCTGAATGAAGAATGCAAATGACATCTATATATTATTAATGGTTTTATTTAAAAAAAAAATACACATACAATATGATGTGAGTAATAAACAGAGAAGTAACTTACAATACCACCTTTAAGATTTTTTTCAAATTACACTTATATTTCCTGTTTGAAGTGCATGTGTAATATAAAAGAAAATGAAAATATTATGTTAGCGTAATTTACTTTTTAAATATATATATATATATATATATATATATATATATATATATATTATACTTTTTTGAAATAAATAAATAAGTGATCGCAAGAGTAAAAAAAAAAGCTATGTGTAGCTTAAAATAATAATAAGAAGAAAACATACCTTGAGTTCAAATTTGTGTTCTCGATTAACCTTTAATTTTGATCTTTTAATTAGTTTTTATATTTAAAATATTATTTTAATTAAGATTTGTTATAATTAAATTCATTGGATTTGTGATAAAAAACATGTTAAAATAGATTTTTAGTTGCCGTTCTAGTTAAGATAAACTCATAAATATATTGAATTTATTTAAAAAGTAATAGAAGTAGATTACACGAAAAGACATAAGATTACAATAGGAAAAGGAAAAAAAGAAAATCTAAATCAATTTTTATATAAAGAGACTTAGGAAAATATATAAGGAGAGATAAGAAACCTTTCGAGGTGATTTAATTTCATGCAACCCTCATTCTCCACCTTTCTTCATCTATTTTCTATGTTTTCCCCTCGTTCTTCTTCCATTCATATACTTCTCATTCGGTGTTAAGTTTCTAGGATGATTTTACAATAATTTCTTAACAAATTTTAGTTAGATGAATACCAATTTTCTTAGAATAATACTAATTTTTTTTTCATTTTTTCTAATATAAGTATAATTAAAAGTAAAACTATATGATACACGAATATAAATCAACACGTATTTCATAAATTAATATGTTTATTTTAAAATAATAAAATATAATACGTGATATATGTATATTAAAAGGTATATAATAATTTTTAAAAATATAATAAATATATAATTATTATTATATAAATTTAAATTAAAGTTATATAATTAAAGTTGACAACATATGTTTATTAATATGTTTATAAAATTTAAATTAATATGTTTATTTATAAAATTATTACTATTTTATAGATTAAATACTTCATTGACAACTTTAAGTAAAATATCTTAAAATATTAAATATAGATACTTATCCAACATATATACATGATCCAAATTAAAATATCATTACATCTTAAATAAGAAATTTTAGTTATATAAAAGTATTAAAATAAAACTTTATTCATATCACATCCTAATTATAAAAAGAAACTATATTATTTTTCGATTCAAATAATTTTTTTTAACTCTTTAAATATCAAGTTTAATAAAATATTAGTACGAGTAAACGATATTAACTGACTTCTTATATATTACATTTTTTATTAATTTCTTAAAAAGATTAGAAAATATAAAAAAATAAAATCGTTTTTAATTTCTTAGAGGTGGTTGAAAATGGCTGGTCCCAAAAGTGGCGACAGAGAGAGGGTTCTAAAGCGAAAGCATAGCGTAATAGTATAACTGAGAAGGCAAAGGAGTGAAGGCTAGAGTGGAAGGTGGAGTAGCAGATCCAATCGTGTGCGGCAATGCCTCACCGTAACAACCCTGCGTCTCTCCCCCTCGTCGTCACCCTAAACTGCATCGACGACTGTTCTCTCGAGCTCCAATCCCTTGCCGGCGTCGCTGTCATAGAGCATGTTCCCCTCAGCCGCCTCTCCGAAGGCAAGATCGAGTCTGCCGCCGCGGTTCTCCTCCACTCCCTCGCCTACCTCCCGCGCGCCGCCCAGCGCCGCCTCCGTTCCTACCACCTCATCCTCTGCCTTGGCTCCGCCGACCGCGCCGTCGACTCCGCCCTTGCCGCTGACCTTGGCCTTCGCCTCGTCCACGTCGACACCTCGCGCGCCGAGGAGATCGCCGACACCGTCATGGCGCTCTTCCTTGGCCTCCTCCGCCGCACGCACCTCCTCTCCCGCCACGCTCTCTCCGCCTCCGGCTGGCTCGGCTCCGTCCAGCCTCTCTGCCGTGGGATGCGCCGCTGCCGCGGCCTCGTTCTCGGCATCGTCGGAATCTCCGCGTCGGCTAGGTCTTTGGCTACTCGCAGCTTGGCCTTCAAAATGAGCGTGCTCTATTTTGATACTCAAGCAGTACGTATTTTTAATCTTTCCTTCACTGAGTGAAGAACCCTTCTTCAGTTGAAATTAAAATAGTAATCGGTGTATCTATGCTTTAATTTTCTGATCCACTTGTTTGTGAGACTTGGTTAGTAATTGATATTGTAGCATTTGTTTCATGATTCTGAAGCTTTTTCTTTTGGCACTGTAACTGGTGTGTAACAGTTTGGGTTTTATGATTAGGGTGTGCATTAACACTGTTGAAATTTAACTTACAAGAAACCAGACAAAAAGGTGGAAATACTGGAAAATCTATTTGGTTTGAACGCATTTGTTTGGAAAAGTCACAAACGCTCTTTGACTATTCGGATTCTCCCATTCCTGGACAATGGTAGTTTAGAATGTGTTAGAATTATTACCTATTGTATCATTAACCCTATGTATAGGGTGTTGAGTGTGGGGAACTATCTACTGCTGTATCTAATCATGCTTAGTATCTTAGAGCAGTCTTTTTATATTCCATATGTACTTGCTTCATTATATATAGAAGAAAGGGAGAGTGGTCATGTTGTCCACTACTCATATATTTTTAAGTCTCAATATATGAGTCCACTACTCATATATTTTTGAATGAAATCAAGAATCAATTTGGTCAAGTAATCAAAATCTTAAGAAGTGACAATGCCAAAGAGTACTTTTCGTTTGCTCTTTCTAATGTTTTGAGTTCCCATGGTATCCTGCACAAGTCTACTTGTCCTCATACGCCACAACAAAATGGTATAACAGAAAGAAAAAATAGACACTTAGTTGAAACTACTCGTACCCTTTTGCTTAGTGCCAATGTTCCTGTCCATCACTGGGGAGATGCCATCTTAACTGCAGGTTTTCTTATTAATCGGATGCCATCTTCCTCTCTCAATCATAAGGTCCCTTTCTCCATTCTGTTTCCAGAAAATCCTCTCTTTCAC
>Ga0214542_1000501_pt1 | contig 71382 bp, 27 predicted proteins | sample CNSS1metaG_FD_160096 | JGI IMG/M metagenome (GOLD analysis project Ga0214542, IMG submission 160096) | Root nodule microbial communities from cowpea collected in UCLA plant growth center, Los Angeles, California, USA - CNSS1 | ecosystem: Host-associated > Plants > Roots > Nodule | place: USA...
AATTAAAATATATTGTATATATATATATATATATATATATATATATATATATATATATATATATATATATATATATATATATATATGTGACTCATATATTTTTTTGTAAATATTTTCTTTCTTTACGAGAATCTGTTGGAGATAACCTTCGTAGATCATAGGGATAAGCTCGCGCTGAAGAATTTGAATAGCCTGTTTTGATAAAACAACAAAACGAAACCCACTGTAATAATTTTAAATTCCTATTATTGGATGGGATTCAATCCTAATATATTGGATTTTCTAAATTCGTAAAGATTAACTAATCAAAATCGTAAATTATGACCGAAGTCAATATCGTCAATTAAGCGGTGCAGTGACATGTAAAAAGAAAAAAGATGAAAGAAATGAAAAGAATATAATGTTAAGACTTAATAGTATATTATTTGTCTTTGTTATATTAATATTTTATTCATATGATATTAATGTATATTTAGTGAACAATTTTGATAATTCTATTAAAATATTTAAATTACTTTTAATAATATTAAGAAGAACATATCTACTGATAATTAATTTATCAAAGAGTGTCTTTTATCAAGACAAATACGAATATAACCTCTTGACTTTAGAGAACACTCAGGTCTAAATGGTTAGTGGCGAGAGTTAGTGTTTTGTTAGGCAAATCCATTACAAAGTGTTTTTCTTTTCCAAGAAGAACAGGGAGTATAAAAATCTTTCAAAAATAATAACAAAATAAAAATAATAACCTCATGTTAGGACTCAACCGATTAATAAAAAATATATTAAATGGAAATACTCGAAGTATTTCAACCCTTTTACAAAAATATCAGAAAAAAAAAATTCAAAGACTAAGATTTTACAAAGAAGATTGGGAAGTAGAGAAGAAAAAAACATATAATCACACTATGATAAAAATCAAACAAAATTGGAACTTCAACACAAAAACTATAATTGATTTATGAATTAGAGTATAAATTAGTTTCTAACATTAATTATCAAAATTTTAGTTACTATTATTATTAATTTTAAATTAGTTTCTAATTAAATAATTTTGTTATCTAAAATAGTCTCAGTAAAAAATTATAACTGATTTATGAAATATAGTTTAAATTAATTCTTAATATTAACTATCAAAATTTTAATTATTTATTAGCTTTTAATTAATTTAGAGATTAATTATAATTATTTATTATTTAATAATTTTGTTGCGGTGTAAGTAATTATATAAGTCTTTTACGATAAAATACAATATTGACATTTTTCAATGATATTTATGAATACACAATATAATTTTTTTTCTTAAAATATAATTTTACCCGTACAAGGGATTTTGTAAGAAAATAGTGCTAATAAATTTTCGTTGTATGTAAAATTGAAATGGTGAAGGGGACAGAGGTGCTCGAGAACATATGTATTTATTTAGAAAAAAAAAAAAAAACAACTTAAAAGTGGGAGGGGTGCTAGAAGTAAATTATGGGATTATAGATAGAAATAGCTACTATGAATGAAAAGTTTCAGGCTTGGTACACATATTGGGCCATTATAGGATTTCACCCAAAATCCGTACAGACTGCTTTAAAATTAATATTACAGATATTAGTTTTTTTTTTTAATATACTCTCTCAAAAGGTCCGTTTTTTTTAGAGCTTTTGCTAAAGCCCTTACAATAAAATAAATAAATAAAGGAACGTTTCTTAAGGAGTAATAATAATAATTATTAGGATAAACCTTTAATTCATAAACTTTTTTATCATTCTTTTTCATTCTGAAATAATACTTTTTTCCAAAATAAAAAGGAACGATGGAATTTTCTTTATAAGGTATTCATAAAATTATTTTATCATTCTTTGCATTCTGAAATCGTACTTTTTCCAAAATAAAAAGGAACGATAGAATTTTCCTTATAAGATATATACATACAAAGAAATACCTTCATAATTACCCAAAACCCACTGTGATTTTGTTCATTTTCAGTACTTTTTCTGACTTTTAGTCAAACACGAAAACAAACATATTCCAATTTTCCTTTTCTATTCAAGTAGAGAAAAAAAAATTCATATGTTTTTAGTATGTCTCACGAACAACAATTTTTTAAAATATATGGAAAAAATTTATTGTTCACAATTCAATGAAAGCCACGTATTTGGAAGCACACGCAGCCTTTTTGAAGTATCCAAACATAATTGTTAACATCCATATGTGGTTTAATTAAGATTATCGTTCCCTCCATCATATTCATTTACGTTCTCTAATGTGCTTTCTTTGTTATTAAAAACAAGGTTGAATTCTGCCACAATTTCATAATGATTTTAATTAAGTAACAATTTCATTGACATTCATCCTTTGGACCGAAGTTAAAGTCAAATTAAAGTTTTTTGGAAGCTAGCTACCACTGCTTGTTTCCTTTCACATGTGATTACATGTTGATTAGTTCTATTCATTGAAAACTTCAAAAAGGTAAAATATAAATACGAGGTTTGGTTAGAAAATAGGATGCCAAACATATCTATATCACCACTAAATTTAATTACAATATTCATAGAGTAGGATTAATTGTACACAACTTCCTATCATTACGAATTCAAATGTTACTCTCTTTTTTTAAATATATTTTTTGTCCTTTAATTTATAGTAAAAATTGAAATTAGTCCTTTTTGAAAATTTTAAATCAATTTAGTCTTTTGTATCTTGATAAATATGTGAATTTAGTCACTTAAACTAAATTTTTTTAAATTTATTTTACTTTTCAAACGCATTTTTCAGATAACATTGAAACGAACATGTGTAAAACGATGTAAACAAACTAAAATACTGTAGTAAAATATGTTTGAAACGTCAAATAAACTTAATAAAATTTGATTAAAAAGATTAAATTTATGTATTTACATAATTGATGGACTAAATTGATTTGAGTTTCCAAAAAATACTAATTTCAATTCTCACTAAAAATTAAACGAAAAAATATATATTTAACTTTTTCTTTATCAAATCAAGCATATGAAATTAGGACCGTTTCAGCAAAGTGCTCATGACCATGTCCTTTCTAAATGTTCTTGTTTTTGGCCCCACAAATCACCCTTCAGATTCTATTTGATGGAGGGTACTACTTTGACTGAAGGAGTATAAGACCTTTAAATTCTTTTTATCACTATTTTGTGATGCAGGGTAGTTACTAATTTCTAATTACTGTTCTTTTCTTATTAAATGGATCATCTAGAAGCGTAAATCACTAAGTCCTACCTAATTAGGTGCTTCTTAAACTAATCTAAATCCAAATTCCACTCACACGATTACTTTTTATTACATAATTTTATCTTAAAAATTATAGTTGAATTGAAGTTTTGTTATTATATAAATTATGCATGTACAAGTTAAAGTCTTCCGTTGTGTATAAATAAGTAATTTGAACATCATATAAGTTAAAAGTATATTAAAAATTTTTATTTAAAGTCTTAAAATGAGTTGAGTTGAGATTAAATTATAGTCTTATACGGGTATAAATAAATTTAACACTACATTGTTCATATGGTTATTTTTGTTTGATGGTTTTATATTTATTTTATGAGAATTTATCCTCTAGCTAGCATATCAATGATACCAAAAGTTGACATGTTAAAACTTTTGATCCCTTTATGATAGACATTAATCAAGTGGACCGATATTGAACATTTATGAAAAATTAAACACGATTTCAACGTCACTTTTCATGCATATACAAGAGTTTTATCTTCCTTTTTTATTACGAAATTAATAACTTCATTAGTTGATTGAGTTGTTGCTTTCAACAAAAGATGGTTACAAAAACGCTTTCATACACTTTGATTAGATCTCCTCCTTCACTAAGTTACCACAATCAATTAAAAAACATGCATCCTTGCCTATTACGCCAAGTATAAGAAAATTCTTTTAAAAAGTGTTTTTCTAAAATATATTTTCCATAAGTTTTGTTAAATAATTAATTAGCTCTATATTGGTAAAATAAAAATGAAGTCCCCAGAACAAGAAATTAATTTAGGGTTTTATGATTATTAAATATATTGGTGAAGGTATTTAAGAAATTTGAATAAAGTCATAGGCAAAACGTGTAGACTAGTGAGTAGTATTATTAGATGTATTATATATATGTGTGTAATAAATGCAAAGTCAAGCATGAATGCTATTTCAACTTTAAAGTAAAGCCGTCAAAAGAAGACTTTTCTGAGAGTCATAAGGGTTCCTAAAGGGCTGCCAAATACACATTGCTTGTTCAAATGATTAGTTTTGGATTTCTTGGAAACAAAAAGGGACAACACAATACATACTATATCATGTTTAATCGCAAACTTAATCATTACATTTCCTTTTATAGTGCATATTATTTGTACATTTATTTATAATTTCATTTTAAAATACAGTTATTTAGATGAATTTCCAGATCAAACAAATTATTATGTTTTAATGAATATTTAGAGTTCACATTTCAATTGCTCTTGTTCAATTATGTATAGCAAAACACTTCTATTGAATACTTTTTTTAAATACTAAATGTAATATTTTAGAGTTGGTAATTATAGGCTTTATTCCATGTTTAATAATCTAATCGCAAATAAAGAAAGTAAATAAATTAGTATTTTTAATGTTGTAAAATATTGTTAGTAAAAGTAATATAAAATTATAAAGGTTGTGATTAAAATCTATAAATTAATATAAATTATTAAATCGTATATTTTACAAGACGAAAATTAATGATATTTGAGAAAGTAATTATGATATGAAGTACATACTTTTAATTTAGGGTTGAATATGTCTTTTGCTTTCTAACTTTCATTTAAAATTAAAATTAGTTTTTATTTAAAACTTTGACTGGTCTAATCTCCTAATTTTATAAATGTATGAATTTATTCATTTTAATCAAATTTTGTTAAATTGATGTGACGTTTCAGACGCATAATCTCAATAGACATTGAGGGTGAAATATGTATCAAACGGTGTAAACAATTCAAAGACTATTGTGAAACATGTTTGAAACATCAAATAAATTTATTAAAATTTGGTTAAAAGAACTAAATTCAAGCATTTTTAAAGTTGAAAACTAAATCAGACTAAAATTAAAAAAAAAAATTAATTCCAATTTTCACTTAAAATTGAACTAAAAATATATTTAATCCTTTAATTTACCTTCAAAATAATTTAAATTAAATTAAAAAATTAAAATTAAAAAGAACGGGTTGTAAACACTTTTTACAAAAGAAGAAAAGAAAATCACTATTTTTAACTATTTCTCAAGTGTTTCAATTTGTCTAGAGTTATTACCTAACTTGGACTAATTCTGAAATGTTGTAATTTTTTGAGTTGGTAAACCTATTAACAAATCAGTTTTTCATTAAATAAGTTTAACTGGCCTTCGTCGATTGAATATTTTGATATTATTTTATACCTTAGATTTGATCCACTTAAGTAACATGAGTTCAATTTCATGAATCTCAATTTAAAGTGAAATACAATTGTTCAAAATATATTCAAACTTATTTTAACATGTGTAACTATTAATTAAAATCTAATGAAAATAAAAAATAATAAGTAATTTTTTATCAACAAAATACTAAATTATGATTAATTCGGTGTACAATGTACCAATTCCTGTACACGATCACAAAGAGAAAAGGAATTAAAATAATATAGAGGGTTATAATATATTTACTGATAAACTCTAAATAAATAAGGATATAATCAAGAGGTTTACATTGAAAAAAAAAAAATCTAATACTTGTATTCTTAGCCAATAAACAGATAAAGTGTATTTGTTAACTTCTTCGTCCTTATCTAACTTAACTAAACAATTCAACTGCAAGAGAGATATTTAATTCTTATCCCATAGAGAGAAACTCAAACAGTTATAAGGGTTTAACCTATCAGTCTAAGTCCAGCAGTGATATTTAATGTTTGATGATTTTTTTTTTCATCAAAGTTTAAATTGAAAAATGCAAGTGTTTTTTCTTGTTTTAAATACTCCAGGTAATTAATGATAAATCATAAAATTATTCATTCTATCATTTTTCTAGAGCTGTTAAAATGGGTAATCCGGTCTGATTCGACTCGAGTTGATTACTTAGTGAGTCAACCCAACTTGGTTCACTTATTAGCGAGCCAAAAAAATTCGAACCTGCACCCCGATCCATCTCGGATTGATGGGTTAAACGAGTTAGCTCACATATTCACTTAATTAAAAAAAAAATACAATTTGTTTAATTTTTTTCGATCAAAACTAAATTATAATTCTAATTAAAATATAAATAAATTTTAATACAATCTAAATACAAATTAAAATCACAAAAATACAAATTATCTATGTGTTGGCTAAAAAAATAACCTAACATGACCCAAATACAAAATCCAACTTAATAAAAAATATTGTGTGACCATTTATTTGTGGGTTGATAAGCCAACCCGGCTCACCACGGGTTCAACCCGAGTGAGTCGGGTTCTAGGTGAGCCAGGTAAAAATTCAACCTGTATTAAAATTTATAAAAAAATTTTAATTCAATCCGATCCGAACTTGTGATAAGACAGGTTGACGTCGTGGGTTCCAACCCATTTTGAGAATTCTATTTTTTCAGCTTTCTTGTGCCTTGTGTTTGGTATAGATAATTTACTATTTATGAGGAATTAAATATTTTAGTGGATTGGAAACAGATTGGAGTGAGAAAATGTGTGTAAGATGAGAAAAGAGTGGAGGATTTGTCGGTATTATGTGTATAATGACTAGTTTGCTCCATCTTCATGCACCTGGATGTTTTAAAATATTGAATGTATTACTACAACACCATCTTTTTTACTATGCTTGAATAATAATATTTAAAGCTAAACCACATTTGTGTTTGCACGTAAAATAGACAAAAAGCATTCAAACACGTGAACAAAGACAGAGACAAGAAACTTCTATGGTCAGGAAAAATAAAATTTGTGGCTTCAATCCAGCAACTTGTGGTGACCATAGGTTGAGTAAGGCACCGATGTATTTCCTCCGCCCTTTGAAGTGCTACAAGTGTGGTAAAAGGGTTTGTGCTCAGGCGTGAGAAACTTTGTTAATACTCTAATTTCGAATAATTTCAAGTAAGTGTCTGATGGTTGATTTATGTGTTCACATGGTTTTTGAAGTGATTGTTGAAGTATATGGGGCCAATGATGACGTTTATGGTGGAAAAAAAATGTAAACACATATATGATGTCATTAATTATAGATGAGAGTTAATAGATTATGTTGAAGTTGGTTTACGTATTTGATTAGGGGATAAAAATAATAAATTAAGTTCGACCTTAATTATCATTGTTGCAGAATAGATATACTTGTTTGGTTTGTAAAATCAATTTAAAAATTAATTCACGTTTTAAAAAAAAAACTAATTATAACTTATTTGTCATGAATCCATTCAAGTAAAATTAATTATGTAACATATAACTAAATATACTAATTGCATGTTTGGTTTCACTTTGAAAACACCCAAAATCAATACCTAAAATTAATTCATGCTAATAAATTGTTTGGAGGCACCCAAATCAATTTTTAAAATCAATTGTAGATGGAAAACTCACATAAAAGAGAAACAATTCTTTCTACTTCTCCATTAACCAAAATTGATTTTTCCACATCAAATAAAATCAATTTTATCAAAGTGTTTCCAAACACACTCTAAATTGATTTCGCAATAAGCTTGTTATAATCGATTATGAGCAATTCATTATCAATTACGAAGAATTTTATTTTGTATTAATATTGATACAAACAAAATCATATTATTTGTTTTCAATTTTTCCTTTTTTTTTTTGTGGATAACAAATTATGTGTTTGTTTTTTACTATACTAATTTGTGATTATTTCAGATTACAATATGATATTAATTGAGGGAAATATTTAATACAATTTAAAAAATAAATAATTAAAAATAAAATTTCATTGTTAATAATATTTTTATACAATATTAATTTTAGAGGTAAATGTCTTTATGAATAAAGGAATTTTTACATTAAGTTTATTGGTTACAAACTATTTTATTATAAAATCATTTATTATAATCTACTCCTAGGTCTTTCTCTTCTATTTATAAGTGTCACTTATTTACATGAAAAAAATACACAACAAACACATCAACTTATAAAAACTGTGTTTTTAGTCTTCTACTCCATGTTGTGTTGTAAGATAATAGTGTTTATAAGGTTCATAAATTCTTCACTACACTCAGTTGATCTAACGGGTTATTGTCTTGAAAATATATCTTTTGCTTTTATTTATATTGATAAAAATATCATATATTTGATTCTCTTTTATTATTATCAAATATTATGTTTTATTAGGTTTCAATTTTATTTTACATGATGAGACATTGTACTCTATATATTGAACAAGGTTCTAATAAATTAGTAAACAAACTCTCTTGTGCATATTTTTCCTTCTCATTGCTTATACATATCTGACATGGTATCAGATTTAAATTACATTCTACATTTACTCCTTTCTTGTTGATCTCTTACCATAACGAAATAATTCTCTTTGATTCTTCAACAAGAACGTAAATTTAAGGCTATTTTTTATTCTACTTCTCAAGACTCTATATATTGCTAATCTTGCTTTTCACGAAGACATGGTAAACATTTTCGTGGTGTTTTATCTGACAATCATGGATAGGGACACTTTCCTTAGTCTAGTCCCAAATATTATGACCATAGTCATTGAACCAATCATGCTTCTGATAACTGTTGGATTAAGCATGACCTTGCCAAAACGCCAAAGTCGATTCTCCTCCCTCCAATCCCTCTACTAGTATGGTTGATATTGACTCATCTCCTGCCGATCTTTGTGCCAGGAATGATGACAAAGCTGAAGCTCAGTTTGGTTTCTTTAAAGAGCAATATAAAGTTCTTCTCGCCTTGACCTAACAATCTCAAAATTATTTTTCTCCCACAAGTGTTGTTTATCAATGTACTACCAAACCCACATGTTTTGTTTTTTCTTTTTCTTCTTGAATTTTAGATACTGACCATATTTGTCCTTTTAAATTTTATTTCAAAATCTCAAATTTGTATCTTGAGAAAGAAACACATGTAACTTTATTTTGTTTTGTGCAACAGTGAGAATAATGAGAGACATTTTTTCTCTAAAGACACCATTATGCATGCCTCATGCTATTTTTACTCATTTTCTCATTTATTTTTATCTTGTATTTTTTTTTCTTTATTATAAGAATGGTTGAGTTTAATTAATATTCTTTTATCTATACCCATCCATAATTAAAATTATAAAATTCATCGATAAAATTTATTAATAAATTATGTTTTACAACAAATTTTTTTCTCGATAAAGTATTTTTTTTATATAGTATTACAAATCTTTCAATTATTGTACAACAATAATTTTAACGTATTTATATCGTCTTTCTTTAAAATTCTTCATGTTCAAGGGTTATGATTCAACTTGACTTTTTTACTTAACTTGACATTATCGTTATCAATTACCCCTTTTTTTCCTCTATCTAATATTTCATTTTTTTAAATAATTTTACTTTCTTGTTTTCTTTTACTTTTTAATATTATTATCAATTATAAAAAATATTAATAATTATTATTTATAAAGTAATTTATATATTTTCTTTTTTCCAACTAATATTTCTGACAAAAATATACATAATTTAATATATATATATATATATATATATATATATATAAAAACAACCTATCAACATAAATAAAATCAATCATACATAACTATTAGCTTTGTAAAATTCATTATCTTTCCATTATATCAAACACTTCACTTTCTATTCACTTTACAATTCATCTTCACACACAAACAAAGGTTAAAATTTCTTACTCCATTGATGAATAACATTAAGTTACTATTAATAGTTAATAACCAAAGTACACTAATACATAGATTATTATTTTTTTAAAATATTTAAAACACGGCCAAACATCAATTTAAAGGAATATAAACCTATAGGGGTGGATGAATTAAGTTTTTAACAATTACACGAGAGAAATCACAATCACATGTCTTGGCTAAAATAAAATGCCGTGCTGACCGAAATACAATCTAAAATCTGAATAGACTGTATCCAGACCTATTTTGTCCAAACAACGTCCATCTCAAAAATTTACTATGCATGCACGCAAGTGTTCATTTTAATAGTTTTTTAAAACCTTTTCATTTCCTGATCTTATAATAAAATTGGTAAATATCAGAGGTGACACAAGTGCCTTTGTGTTAAAGGAAAATGATTTTTTTAATAATTAAATTTTGATAATTTTATTTTGCCATTCAAGATAATATCTTTTAATTGATTTTTTATTTTTTTATATTTTCAATTATTTATATTTCAAAACTACTTAAAAAGATATCAGTTTAAATTTGTAAAAAAAGTTGTTAAAATTTAATTAAAAAATTATCATCATCCTTGTATTAAAAGGCATATTGTGGAACAGGTTATTTATTTTTTAGCAAAATAATAAACCTTATATATACCTGAACTTTATAAACTGTTATTTCTTTCATTGCTACCGTCTACTATTATTAACATTACTGCAAATAGAAGTTGCAATATGAAATCGATAGACTGAACAAGTAAAAGGGTATTAAAGTGGATCCCACCATGAGACTCACGCCCTTCTTCTACCTACATATCATTCAACTGGTCATCACACCAGGGTCATCCACAAATCAACCCTCGTAACCTTCTCCTACACTACCAACCAATTCCTAAAAAAAAAAACACGGTGACAATTAGAAATTTGAAATGCATCAATATAACTTGGTTGCGGAAAGGAAGCATTGGTAACCTAAATTAACCATAAAAAAAGAAACGAATTACACATAGATGACTAAATGTAACCGAAAGAAGAAAGAAATATAGGTGAAGGACGGGTTCTCCCTTAGATTCACTGCATAGCCATGTTGCACTCAAAAGTCTTAAATTGTCATTGAATGATAGGAAATAGAAACCACACAGAGCGTTACATGGGCCAGTGTCAAGTTGTCAACACTGATCCACTTGCGTTCGAACTCTCTCACACACACCTCTCCAACCACGTCATCACATCCTACAATGACATGCCAAAGGAAGAAGAGACCTTTTCCAACTCTCCCCAGACGCGTTCAGACAACCACAATCTCACGAAACCGGCCGTAGCTCTGAAAAAACCCTTAAAAATTACCTCACAACAAGCCAAACTTTACCAATAACCTGTAATCTCTCATTAAAATAATCCCTCTTCACCATTGACCAGATCTCTTTATATGTGCCCTTATATTCCATCCCCAGATTAAAATCACAACACAACTATGCTTCACCACTCCTCAACAACATTCTCACCACTCACACCTTTCCCCTCCTCTCACAACAACATGGATCAATTCTCACACATTCCCACGGAAAGATCGCCCAGGAGAGAACTGCAACTCCAAGGTCCACGCCCCACACCGCTCAGAATAAACAAAGACTCTCATAAAATCAAGAAACCACCCTTGCCACCACAACCTTCACACCCCCAACCACCACCGCGCCAACCCATAATAATCTACACGGTTTCCCCCAAGGTTATCCACACCACACCAAGTGACTTCATGAACCTCGTTCAACGCCTCACCGGCTCCACTTCTTCCTCCTCCAACTCCAACTCCGACCCGCTTCCCGGCATCATTAACAACGACCCTTTTAACAGCGGCGGCGGAATGGTGTCACCGGCGGCGCGTTACGCCACCGTGGAGAAGGCCTTGTCGCCTATGGGGAAGAAACCGGTGATGGGTCATGGGGATATGAATATCATAAACGCTGTGGAAGGGATAGAGATTATGGGTGATGGGGTAGTGGAGAGATCGCAACAAAACATGTTTCAAGGGATTTTGTCTCCGGGGCCGGCTTCACTCTCTCCCATTCCTTCAAATTTTTTCTCTCCTCCGTCTTCGGATCCATCCATGGTTAGCTTCCTTCACGATTTGAGTCCCGTGTTTCAAAGTGGAAGAAATTTTACGGAGGGAACTGCTGCGTTCGTCTTGCCAAGCCCTTCTTCAAACTTCAGCTTTGTTTCACCTCATACACCTTCCATAGACCTGTTCAACTATTTCTTAGATTAGTTAGGAACTTCTTCTTATTGTTGAATTTAGTGTTCGATTTCGTTCATACAGAAGACCGGATCAAATCCAAACCGAGATCGATAGGGATTGGTTTGTGAAGTTATTGTGTAGTTCGAAAAGAGGGGGCAAAGTTGAATTTTGTTGCTCTCTCGGTCACTACATAGCTGCAACAATTTGGAAACTTCTTTGTTGGATTTCTTTTTCCTTTTTCTTTTGAGCAGTTTCTGCTCCAATTTCTTATGACCTACGCCGTTGACATCATTCTTTGGCATGTACTGTACATTGCGTTTAGTTTAGTTTGCTGATGTATGTCGGCACTAAATATATTCAATCCCATTATTCTTTGTATGATCAGAATCACATGGATGCTACTCTGGCAACCTTTGATCATTGAAACTTTGAAAGCATCTACTGTATTTCTATGGAGGTGATGACAATCTACCATACTTTTTCTTTTTTTTTAAACTTATATTTAAATTCAGTATTCTGATGCAGTAGTTAATATTAATGGCCGGCGTAATTAGGTGCGTCATTAATACGTGTTCTGCAATATTAATTGGGTTTGAAAAAGTAGTGTGTGGAGAGGTGTTACTGTGTTAACTCCTAAAAACTAAAACTATACTCTAACAACAAAAATACATGTCTGTTACTTTTTTTTTAATTTTTCTACTGATTCTCATTTGATATAGGTAGGAAAATTAATCTCTTTAGGTGTATTATCAAATGCTAGAACAATGTCTTCTTTTAAAAGAAAAATAAAAGTATACCCGTAAATTCCATTAGGAGATCCAAGACTATATATGCTTAAATAATTCGAAATACTCAACACAAAGTAAACCAAAATTAAAATCTCGGAAAAGCAAAAAAATATTCTTTAAAACAAGATAAATATGAAAGTGGTCATTATTGAATTTGTCCATCTAGGTCAAAACGTTGTTTAATAGAAATGGAACTAATAGTATATTTATCTCATAGGTCTATGTATTATATATATAATAGTGATGAAGGTCTATGATAAAACTTCCATTATTGGGCATCAAGATTTTATAGTAGGATTCCTTATATATGTTTATTTTTAGTCAGAAAAAAACAATGTTTATATTAACATTTGACCTGCTTATAAAATAAAGGTTGTATTATACAGTGGGAGCAAACTTTATAATTAAACAGTTAATAATTACTATATATGAAATATTCTTTCAGTGGTATATGTGTTTATAAAGAAATCTTATGTGGTTCCTTGAATCATTAATCTCAAATCCCAAACATTTAAATAATTGATAAGTTTTATCAATGTGGAATTAATACCGTTGAAATAAACTATTACTTGTCTATATTTTAATTAAAGAGATGTTATTGCTAGATAAAAAGACAACGACAAAGTAATCCGAATGATAGAGGTTACGTCTTACATATAAGTCTACTAAAAATAATTAAATGACCAATCTATAATAAATTCCAAATAATAGATTTTTCAAATTTAAAAACATCCCTTAAAAATAGTATTCATAAGATTCAAGTCATCAATAAATGGTATTGAATTTCTTTTATTTCATATAATAAAAAACATGATTTAATTGGCCATATGATCGGAAGCGTTTAAAACTTGGTTTCTGAAGGTTTAAAAGAGAATAAAATCAAATTCTATTTCTAATTATTATCTCTAATATAACGACTTTTCATAATAGAAATGGTAGATTAGCATAAATTTACCATCTTAATAAGAAGCCCCAGTATCTTATAACTTTGTCTCTTCGGACTTAAAGTCTGAACAGGAAGAAAGTAATTTATATAATTTTAGTCCAGTTGCCCTAACAGCTTACTTTTCATCTCACTTTACATTGATTTTTAAAATATATATTAGGTAATACATATTTTTCATACTTCTACTTGCGAACTTATTACGAAACTTCCTCCTTCTCTTGAAAAAAATAAAATAAAATAAAACGAGTAATTCTCCTACTTAATTTTCATTCTCACGAACAGAACCAAACGAAGTGCATAATTCTCTTTCGTCTCATTTAAACAACATACAAATGATCAATTAACAAATAAATAAGGTACTGAATATGAAAATGAAAAAGAAAAAATGAATATCTTAGATAAGAAAACAAGAACGTTGCTATTAATCCTCATGCATTTCATGCAGTGCAGGAGCCCCTTAAACTGTTACACAGAGTTGTTACACATCCCTTAGGATTCATACACGATCCCTTTAATCAATCATGTAGACTTATATATAGACATTAAAATGGAAACTTTAATTACTAATCATTTAACATGCATATGCAGAAGAGTTTTCAGCCATTGAAGTTGAACTGTTCTAATTCTGGCTATAACTCTCTCGACATGTGGTGTTGAAATATCCTCAACAACGACAACCTTTCTTCTAGAGTAGTTAATTTTCAAAGAGTAGTTTCACTTTCACACACACATTGGACTGGTTTCTACAATCAGAGTTTACAACGGAAAAAATGGAGTTATCTTTAGTACTCGACTTCTAGAAATACAAATAGAGGAACATTTTCAAGCAGGAAAAAAAACATACGTTCCTTCTTCCATACTAGACGCATATTCATGCACTATCAACATTTGGAACCGCAAAGTCAAAAGTTTAACACAAAACTCAACCAAAATTTGTTGATATCTGTGTATTTTATAATTATTTGACAGCAAGATATGGGAGCAGTTAGAGATAAAAAAACATGTTATATTATCAGTACGTAAATAAACCCTAGTCATCAAAGATGAAATATGCATTATAATAATAACTAGTGCTTGAGAAAGAGAAAATAATGGAATACAGATGTAGGATTTTGGTTGGCATCGGTTAGAAACTGGCTGGATCAGTGTGTGACTAGTTACATACATACATATATATATATATATATATATATATATATATATATATATATATATATATATATATATATATATATATATATATATATAATTTAAACATAGTTAGAGTGTAAGACACTTTAATTCAAATATAAATTATTATATAGTAAACTATTGATCTTTATAATATTTATTTAAATTATATTATTATTATGGGATATTTTTTAATTAATTATTAGTTGATACTATGTGGATTCATAAATTAAACTATATTTTTTTTATTTACTTTACGTGATAAACTCTAATTTAGCATGTGCAATCATGTATAGATCATCTAAATAAAAAGTTAGTTACTACAAGGTTGTTGAAAAGATAATGGTATTTAAAAATGGATATAACGATATATGATTGGTTAAGTTACTGTGTGTTGATCTCACATTTATCTATTTATAGTATCTTAATAAATTTAGACACTTTGAATAGGAAAGAAATAATGTGTTGCATGTGGATGGATATTGTATGAAAAAAAGAATTATCTTCAAAAAGGAAAGTACGAAAATTGAGGAAATCTTCATAACCCAACCCAACATAAGGTTTGAGTCTAGGTAAGAGACAGAGTTAAAAATAGTTTTGTCTTTTGATCCAATCATATGTCTAAATCCACATGGGATAAATATGATGATATAGGGTTACAAAACATGTATAATGGATAACAAAATATGATAAGGGACAGCTGCACTTAATGAAACTGTGGAGTCTATATAAAAATATTGTTCGAATTAGTGATTATAACTTCAATTGGAAACTTAAATTTATCGATAGATTTCATATTTGAATTCTTTAATAAATATTTTTGTTGATAACTTATTATAATTATTATTGATACTAAAGGTTATTATAATTGTTCATCCATAAGTTACGACTTTTATTATGGATGAATATTTTTTTATTATCTTGTCATTATAATTATTGACGGTTTCATTTCGTCAATACTTTAGATTGCAAATTTTCTAATCTAATTTGATGTAGTTTTTATCTTTTTGGCTTAAATACCTTTTTGATGTGATTTAAACGGCGTTACAGAAAATGACCAAATAAATCACAAATTGTAAAAATGAGGATGATTTTAAACATTCGGTAAAAATGAGGACCATTTTAAACATTTTGTCAAAATGAGGATCATCCGCAACAAACACTACGAAAATGAGGACCAAAAAGGTATTTAAGCCTATATTTTTTTAGACGAGATGAGTTAAAAGAAAAAGAGAAGAAGAGTGTATTACGTGTATTGTACATGTGTAATAATAAATTGAAAATAAATAAATTGAACAATGCTCCGTTAATAATTTAAACGGCGTTATAGAAAATGACCAAATAAATCACAAATTGTAAAAATGAGGATGATTTTAAACATTCGGTAAAAATGAGACCATTTTAAACATTTTGTCAAAATGAGGACCATCCGCAACAAACACTACGAAAATGAGGACCAAAAAAGTATTTAAGCCTATCTTTTTTTAGAGGAGATGAGTTAAAAGAAAAAAAGAAGAAGAAAATGAAGGTATGAATGACACGGTGACACGAGGTAATGTTGTTAACCTCTACGTGGAAGACACCTATGACAATGACAATGATTATCAGAATTAAAGAATATGGTGAATAAAGAAAAAGATAAAAGACTTGATGGCGAATAAGAGAAAGATGAAAGATCTTATGACAAATAAGAGAAAGATGAGACCCAAATCATGAAAATAATCTAAAGGTGGCGGCATAATAAAAATTAAAATGAAAAAGATGAACTAATAAAGAAAAAAGAAAAGAAAGAAAATGAGGAAGAAGATTTATTCGTGTATTATTAACAATTACTTTATCAAGAATTTATGTTTGTTGATGGTTCATCGATGAGCATAAATTATTGATAATTTTTTTTTATTATTGACAAATTGTATCTATCTATGGTATGTGATTTAATGTATAGTTTTAATTAGAATAAATAATTTGAGCCCAATTTCATAGCTGATTTTGTAATACCACTCACTACCTATACATATAAGGCCTGCTGGGTTAGTAATTTGTAATTGTGTGTAATTGTGATGCAATTGTGACGCAGGAGTTAGAATATTCAAGTACTCTGTTTATAATTAATAAAAAAGTAATGGTTTATCAATTTTATTATTATAATTTCTTTTAGTAAACTATTTCATGTAAGTAATTTTTAAACAATTTAATTATAACTCAAATGAACACAAAAATCCGTTAATAAAAACGAAAATTCATCAATAAATTATCACAGTACATATTTGTTAGTTTTTTATGAAATAAGTTCTACTGATTTTTAATCGATAAGAAGTAAAACCATCACATAAAATGTTTGAGATGTTGTTAGTATTGAATTTTCACCTAATTGGGCAAGAAAATAAAAATTCTCATATTTTTTTGTTTTGGTTTAGTCCTCTCTTTTTCTTTTTTACTTTTTCTTTATTACCAAATAGGCTGATGTTTTTCCTTCTATTCGAACTTATGGACTTTTCTTCATTTACACAAACCTTAACTGCCCCTTGTTTAGTGTAAGAACAACATTTTCGTTTATAAAATAGAAATTCACATTCTTTTAATGTTTTTAAATTACTATTTTGAAATTTTTCTTTAAATTAATTAAGGAATAAGAAAAGTTGTATTTGTTCTGGAAGTTTTTTCTAGAGAAGCAACAAACTTATTAAAATTTTAATGTCTTTTATCACATTTTCAATATCAGTTTAATGTCATACGAATTTAATTTCAGCTTTAGAAATTTTCATTTCTTTTCAAATGGATTTCATGTAAAATTCACACAAAATAATAATATATTAAAAGAAACAACTAACTCGATCCAAAACCATACAAATCAAACTAATCCTAGGGATTGAAAAACATTTCTAACTGTGAGAATGTTTCGTAACGAATAATTGATATATGTGAGTATTTATTACATACAGTAATGAATATTTTAATATTTATTTATAAACTGGTTGAATGCGAAAATATTATACTATTTGTATATGTTATTAATAAAAAATTAAAATTAAAATTTAATTTATAATTTTTTTAATTTATAAAATATTTTTTAAATATTTGTAAATATTTACGTGTATTTGCCAATTTTAAAATGTTTACAAATATTTTTTAAATAAATATTTGACGAATAAATGAAGGTAATGAGTGAATTTTTTTGACACGGTCCTTATCCAACCCATCAACTCAATCCAAATAAAAGAAGACAATATCCAATCTAAACAATAATAAATTAAGGAAACTCTTTCTTAAGGTTAGAATAAATATTCAAATCATGATATAATACTAAAACAGCAAGACAAAAACTCCTATTTGTTTTATGAAAGATAAAATCCTCGTTAAAAAAAATACAAAAATAATATATCCAATTTAAATATTATTATAGATAATAGAAAAAATGAGATTCTAAAACATAATTAATAACATTATTTTTATTGAATATTGACGTATTCCATTAGCAACAAATTTCATTAGAAGTACACTTTATAGTATAGCTCAATAAATTATTCTATCAACTACTGTATTCAATGTAACTTATTTTTGATAATAACTTCATCTAAGAGGTTATAATTAAAACTATTAACTTTAATAAGAAAATATTATTTAAAAAACATTTATGGTAAATTATTTATAATTAGTTATAGTAGTTGAATAAAATATTGATTTGATTAACATTTTTCTTTTCACTCAAATAAATCCGCTTCTGGCAAGAATAACAAGGCAGAAGGAAAAGGAGTGAATCAGTGGTGACTTACTTGACCAGCAACAAGAACCCACCACACCACACCACAACACCAAATTGTCTTCTCATCCTTTTCTCTGCGTCTACATATATAACACCATTGTCGTGCATAGGTTTGCATTGAATTGAATTCAAAATGCAGAGCAGGGGATCGAGTCACAGACTCTCAAGTATGGGTAACAATCGATCCCGCATTCCCGCACTCCTCATCTCCATGTTCGCCACTTTCGCTTCTATCTACGTCGCTGGAAGGTTCTTCTCTTTCTCTTCCTCTTCCTTCTTCCGTTGTCGTTGCGCTTAATTTCATTTTGCTCAATTTTCCTTTTCAGGCTTTGGCAGGATGCAGAGAATCGCGTTTACCTCATCAAAGAGCTCGACAGGATCACTGGTCAGGTCGGTTAGTTACTGCTACTCACTCCTCACACACTCTATTTTTCATTGATCTGTAATCCTCTAAATTCTTTCCCTGCAATTTCAATTACGTCGTTATCGCGATTCCAGGACGAATCGCGACCTATTGCACTGGATTTTAATTTTTGCGATTGCGGATTCAATTAATGCGTTTCAATTTGATCTGACACTGTCAATTTTCTGAATTCGAGAACTGGTTGATGGCGTCTGTATTATTAGTTATTATTAAGGAATTAGGATTCAGTATGTGTCGTAGATCAACTGTGTGATAATATTGTATTATAAAATTCGATGCATTAGGAGATGGACACTGTTTCTACTTGTTCTGGCTAAATTAACCGCGAGGTTTTCATTCTAGGGACAATCTGCTATATCTGTGGATGATACATTGAAGATCATAGCCTGCAGGTGAGTTAAATTTACTTGAACGCGTTGCTTAAAAAATTACCATGCTTTTTTATAGATTGCTATTGGATTTTATTCATGATGTCCTTTATCCTTTAGACTTTGAAGGTTTGCTAATTTATTTTTGTGACTGGTACCGTTGAATTATGTGGTTGTAGAGAACAACATAAGAAGCTTGATGCCCTTGAGACGGAACTTTCTGCGGCTAGACAAGAGGGTTTTGTTTCGAAACCCTTGATAGAGACAAATGGAACTTTTTCCAGGAGAAGGCCGTTGGTTGTGATAGGTATACTGACAAAGTTTGGCCGCCAAAAGAATAGAGATGCAATCCGCAAGGCGTGGATGGGAAGTGGTATTTATTTCTTTGCCATCTCTTCCTCACACCCACATGTCTTGAGTATATATTCGTCTGTTTTCGATTCAAAATGAATAGAAGAGCAGTAAATATGAAACGTGATGTAAAGAATTTATGTGAAGCCTGAACTCTATGGTTATCGTAATTTTGATTAAAGTCATGTATTGCGAAGCTATATCTTCAATCCTGAATTGTAATTTTGTATTGAATCCTAAGATTCAATTATAAAGAAAACAGTACTTAGAATATATCATATAGATAATTTATAGTTTTCATTATAAACTATCAAATTAGAAATAGATAAAATAACATAAGAAGTCATATACAACAAAATTATCAGTTAAATGTAAGTTTGTGAAGACTTTATTTTAGGAGAATGGAAATGAAACAGTTAAACAGCTAGATAGTGTATATGCATTGAATGGTGAGTACAAAAAAAGGTGAAATAATCAAATAGGATGTGCTCACTAGTGTTCTTTAAGTTCTACGAGTTTCATAGATTCAATCATGTGTCTTAAGATATAAAGTCATTTAAGATTCATCTTGGAATATGAATGGTTACAAGTCAAAATGCATTGAGTCATAAGATTCAAATAGTGAATCTTAAGATTCTGAAAAGTATGTCAAAACATAAAATTGTGGTTTTAATTCACTGTTGCTGCATGTTGATAAGGATTTTCAATATAATATCTGTTTGTTAAAAAATCCATTTCCCTTTGCTCCTCTCTTCATTTCCACACTTGAAAGAAGACTCGGTATCCTCTTATTGATGTATTTTAATTCCTTTAATATCTGTTATTGATCATGAATCATAAGAAAACTCTATAATGGAAACTCTGTTTTTTATTATATTATACCTCATGTATTGATTTATGTCATTGATTTTGAATGGAGTTATTTTCAGAAATCATGAAAATTTGTTTTCAAATGTATCTTTCTTGGATAGTTTGTTTACAGCTTCCTGTACTAAGATTATCATTTAGATGTGATTTTCTTAAAGCACTATCTATGTAGGTGCATCTTTGAAGAAAATTGAAGATGGAAAGGGCATCATTGTGCGATTTGTTATTGGTAGAAGGTTCAAATTCTTTCTTTTAGACTTGTATGGGTTGGGGTGTGTGGGAGAAATTGGAACATCGCTTATATCTTACATATACTTTTGCAGTGAAAATCGTGGAGACAATCTGGATAAAGACATTGATCGTGAGAATAGGCTGACTAATGACTTCATAATTCTTGTATGTTCAATTAAATTCCGGATTTTTATCTCTTCATGTGCTTCTAAACTTTTTATTTTCTTAGAATTGCAAATTGACAGGCTAGGTTTATTATTTGGCATTTGCTTTTCTGCAAAAATCATTGCTAGTTGTCTCATTCTGAATTTGGAAATAGATTCTCCAGGCTCCTGAGTATAATTTTTAGATTACATATAACGTCCTCCACATGCCAAAATTGAATCTACCTGATTGCTAAAAGTTAGAACTGTGAAAATTTCACCACAGAATTCTGATGCAAAGAATTGGTCACCAGTTGTACCGGACCCGGCATAACTGGTGCCAGTCAGGAAAAACCTGTTTAATAACTTGTCTTTTTGGCTTAGTTATTTGACTGTGCATTTTGTTATTTGATTGTGCTGTTTCCAATGGTTAAAATCTCTCTTTTTTTTTCTTCTAAATGAAACTATATTTGAGTTGGCATCAATCTTGCGTTGACATCATTATATGATGCCACAATAATTTTTTTTCAGACTGTAGTTTAGATAAGTAAGCAGATGTGGGATTAAAAAGTAATACATCTGCTGTTGCTTAACTTGGTGCTTGTAACGCATGTTGAGACTTTTTTTGAGTGGGGATAAGGTAGTTAGCTCACCTTTAAAACTTATGCTGACAGGATAATCACGTGGAAACAAATGATGCACTCCCAAAGAAGGCTAAATTGTTCTTTGCTCATGCTGCAGACAAATGGGATGCTGAGTTTTATGCTAAAGTCAATGATGATGTTTATGTAAATATTGGTAAGTTTTCCTTTGATTGAATGAAGTGATTATTGTTAATCATGTAATTTACTTAATACTTCTCTTAGAAAGTAAATTTGGACACAATTCAATGTTACAAAATGAGTTTTGTACTTATTTATATACTATAGTTGGTCATATCTCTAGTTCGACAATAAAGTATATGGGTTCCTTTTATCTCTTAATTGAACTCCTCAATTAAATCCTTCCGTGCATTAGAGAGCTCCGTTGTTACAGATAGGAGTATGATCTTATGACCTCAAGTTTGTGGGAGTCATCATATGGTTGGACATTTCCTGTAAGTGGAAATGCTATTTTATCATTAAAACGGTGCTTTTCATGAACTCAAGGAGTGGTTGGATGGGGTTTTCGAAAAAAGGAAAAAGGCACTAAAAATCTTAAAGCTCCATTTATAGCTTCTTAATATTATCCTTGATTTTTGTGTAATTACAAAATAACCATTATCCTCATCTCCATCTCCCTCCTTTCTGTGACCATTCCATGGCATGTCTGTGTCTCTTCTCTCAACTTTCCTCATGGCTTGATTTCTCTGAATCTTTAATTGGACTTGTGGCTTCTTGGACTATTGTTGTTCAATCTTGGTATGCCCCTCTTTTATTTTTCTAGTCACTTAGGTTTGATCTGATTTATAATTTCTCGTTCCTATTTGTTGCAAAAAAAAAAATGGAAAAATGGAGAAGCTATACCTTTGATTTTGAGAAACCTCTTTTTTGTTTCAGCAAATAATTTAAGTATTGAATTTTTTGTTGACTGTTCAAGAGATGGACTTGCAGTGCCCACTAGCCTCGTAAGGAGACGTTCACTATAAGTAGTGACAGTAGCTAATAATCAGGCATACGCTTGGTCTATAAGCATACTAAGGGTCATGTTTAATCTAAGTAGTGACAGTAGCTAATACTCAGCCATAGACTTGGTCTAAAACCATACTAAGGACTCGTTTGTTTACACTTTTTATTAAAAGAAAAGAAAAAGTTTTTATTAGGAAGCGAGTTTACACCAAACTCATTCTTACCAAATCAGTAAGGTGAGGATTGTTCCTAACATATACATTATAAATTGACCTTGTCTCTTGTTGATGTGAGATCTTCAACATTTTTAATTAAATAAATGTGTTTAAAAACTTATAACAAATATGAGGTTTATTTTTTCCATTTTGAAAGGCTTTATTACTGTTTTGCTTGGAAGTGAAAAATAATAGCTTCTGCGTAAAATTATATCATAGAATCACTGCTTTAGCCTTGAGATTTTCGTCCTTACTTGAAATTGCAGATTGCATTACATATGCAGCTGTATGTTAAGAAAATTTGATATTATAGTGTACTTTTCTGTCATCTTTATAAGTTCATCTTAAAAACAGTTTTGGAAAAATTATCAATCTTTCGGCAGAAGGTTATTACTTGTCCAATGTAGTAGTGATCTATCCTTTTCTATTTTTCTTAACCTGCAAATTCAAATCTATATTCCTTCTTTTATATATGTCAAGAACTTCATGCCTTGTGATACCAAGAACTTCGTACTTGATGAATTTTAAAACATTAAAAGTTCATGTTAAATAATATATAATAGCTTAATTCAAACATTCTCATCGTAGATGGTTGCATGCTTCCGATGAAAACTTCAACCTATTAGAGAAATATCGGAAGAAAAAAGTATTCCTCTTGATAGCAACTGATGTTCTTGTGGAGTAATTTTCAAGTTTCATCTTTATTAGACATCTATTATCCAAGATTGTATTATTAGGCTACAACTCATTACCAAGTTCTACATATATAAAGCACCAGCAAGAATAGAGGAAATATATTAAAGAAAACAAAGAAGAAAAGAATTATATAAATTGTTCTTTTAATGATTGTATGATAACATTTTATTGTGTGCTCGCCCTCCTCCCCCACACCCTATCTAATAAAATTCCAGAGAACTTGTTAACCTTTTTAGATGTACATGTGTCTTACCACTTGGTATTTCCTTGCACAGATGCCTTGGGAGCTACACTTGCTGCTCACTTGGACAAACCACGTGTTTACTTGGGGTGCATGAAATCAGGCGAAGTTTTCTCTGAGCTGTGAGCCCCTTTAAGTTGCTTAAAATGCTTTATTTTATGCGCTCTAGAGAGAATATATGTTGTGATTCTCATGCTGGTATCTTGTAATATGACAGGAACCATAAATGGTATGAACCAGAATGGTGGAAATTTGGTGACAAAAAATCGTAAGTCAAGCAACCTGCTATTTCATGACAGAAAAAGTGCATTAATTTTACTGCATGTCAAACTTGTATAATAAATTAGTCACCAGTTATGCACCCAGCTTTTCATAACTGAAAGTGTATCTTTGGTGAAACAGTTTTTTTTTTTCACGATATTCTGCAACTGAGTTTGTTGATCCAGTATGTAAAACTGCAATACATTTTTTAAAACAATATTTTTGGGATAAGCCCATTATGGGACATCGTTGATTATATAACTGTTGGAACTAATTAGCAACAAATTTTTTTAGATTATGTTGTTTTATTTTAAATAAAACTCATTGACTGATAGGATAAATTTGTTGTTAACTTTTTTCTAGACAATATATTTGAGGCAGTTTATTAATTGATAGTTTTTCTGTTTTACTCATGTTCCATAAATAAGTTGACTTAATGAATAAAATTTTGTTTCCTGCACATACAATTCCTAATAAAAAATAATCCATGTGAGTTGAATATTTCATGTTTTTATTTAGTGTTATGGTGCAAAACACCGAATGCCTTGAGGTGCACTAACCATCATAAATATTTTTCTTCGTGTCATCTATCTCCTCTTTAAATGATGATCAAATCTCCTGCTCAACAGATACTTTCGCCATGCATCAGGAGAGATGTATGTTATATCACGAGCTTTGGCCAAATTTATATCAATAAACAGGTCAGATATACTCCTATCTACACATACAGTGTTGTTTCCGTTTATGCATTGATCTTGAATCTGTTGACTTGACAGATCTATTCTTCGTACATATGCCCACGATGATGTGAGCGCTGGATCCTGGTTTATTGGACTTGATGTGAAGCATGTTGATGACGCAAAATTTTGTTGTTCATCTTGGTCGACAGGTCTCCCTCTCTATCCACGTGTATTTCATGTGCATGTGTGCTAGTTTAAAGTATACAAGAAATTTATATAGAAAATCTACTTACCGTAATAATGGTTGACGTCGTCAAATTTTGAAGTATACATGATAATGTTTTTCAGGAGCAATCTGTGCCGGTGTTTGAATTCATTCCAGTGCATTCTTGTGAGAAGACCACAAACGTAATACATGGGAGTCATGTTACAAGGTTTGCTTCCTAATATATTTTTGTTTAATTTCTATTGGAAGAGGAGGATTCGTAGAGATGTCTTTGGAAAAGTTGTTTGATGATCGAACAACAGTTTCATCTTACTTACGAGCACAGTTGGCAAGTTGAACGGTAGAAGGTTTACTTGCAGTTATAACTGAGGCATGCAACATCGTACAGCAAATAAAACTTCAGCTTCCAGCCGCCTTTTTTTTTTTTTTAATACAAGAGCTTGCTCCCTATAAATTGGTTTCTCAGTCTTTTCGTAGGCGTTGGGAAAGAGGACTCTTATTCGTTAAATAACTTCCAAAAATGTACTTACTGGAAAGGATTTATAGGAATGACATGGTGGCTCATAATCTCATTTGCAGTTAAGGGAACTTTGTTTTTGTACATGAAATAGGCAATGTGAATTTTGATTCATGATTATGTTTTATTCATATAAGTTAACTATTTATCATTAGAATCTGAAGATTCACAATAGAATAATGTAATTCATCGTTTGACATCCAAAGCAAAACATAACATGGGGAGGAAATCAGATCTATTTGTTATGATGTTATCTCTAAAAATTACCAATCCTTTCAAACCAAAACCAATTCCACAAAGTCACCAACATATGTGTATGTAAAACTAAGGACACCACCACCAACAGATTGCCCATGTCTCAACCTATATCTGACAATTATTTATCATTGTACAAAGAAATTAACATATTCCTCAGTCATTAACAGTCTCACGATGAACCGTTAAGGAAATGCGCTAGTGCCCTGTCGGTACGGTTGTCATTCATAACCAGAGCTTCAGCAACGCTATTTGATGAAAACCCCATTTCACGTAGAAGTGTGTAGCCTTTCACAAATTCTTGAACCTTCAAATGAGAAATACATTAAGTCAGAAAAACGAATTAATCTTACGGATCTTATGAGTGCTACTGTGACAGCTGGCAACACAAATAAAAGGATTTTAGCAATAGTCTAAATAAGAAAAGCATCAAGCCATCAGATGGTATTCAACAAACAGAAAATACAAATAAGGATTACTTCCAAAATCATAAATATGCATCCAATGTGGTCAGTGCCAAAAATAAAAAAACCCACGTGATGTAATTTACGGATGCACCCCTTCAAGACAGGTTTAGTCCTGGCCATCATCCGAAGAATGACAAAGCAAAACACTTAGAAATAAGATCCAAGCGGGGTAAGCTCTTCAAATTCTCTAATGCTAAGAAAGGCCAATAATTATATTCGATTTGGACGCTGGCTCCAAAATAAGCTGGAAAAGCTTTTAACAGAATGCAAACAAGAAGACAACTAGTCAACTTTAAATCAATGTTTTAGAAACTAGATCTACAACTAAACCAGAGAAGCCATTGGTTCACAATTTATGTTGAACCTCGATCAAACTGGTAGAAATAAAGTTTATATTTTTAGATTTATTTAATATTTTAAGTGATGAAATAGTATATAATCATAAAATTCATGATATAGAAAATTGCATATTAATATAAAAAACTAAATCGTATGTTCTATAACATAAAAAATTAATAACAATTGGCAATAATGCATAACTATGTGCAAACATATGTTTTTATTCACCTCAATATTTCAGATTAAATTCAAAAGATAAAAAAGGTTTAAAATTTTAAAATTTTGAAATACCGGTTCAAATTGATTTACAACACCAGTTCCGCACAGTTCTTTACCAGTTTGGAATTAGCTGGTTTTTTTTGGTTTAACTGACCCGTCACTAGACCAGTTCCTATGCTAAACTGATCAAACTAGTTAGTTCGGTCTAGTTCTGAAAACTGAGTTGAATAGAAACTTAGGGTAAAAATTCTTCCATTTCGGCTTAAAGCATAACATGTAAGGATACCAAAGCAACCCTCCTTAATGACCATTGAGGTTCGTAAATAAAAGGAACTAATAGACTCACAGAATACCAATGCTACTCTCCTTACCAAGACTGAGAGACGTGGTAAGAAGAAGACAATCAATCAAGCGACACATCCAAAGATGTACACATTGTTTAGCTAACTATCTCTATTAAACTGATCACTTTATCATTCTTGCGAAAGCAATCAACTCCATGATTGGAAGTAAGTTCACAGAAATAATCTGGAGATAAAGTTCAGTATCAAGGGAAGAACCATTTGGGTTACAAACAATTATGTAATCAACATGGTCATTTCAGAATCATAATCATACTTTTCACTAATGTTATTAACTGAAACATGACAATGATGAGTGTCAGTGATCATAACTTACTTTGGTTGGATTATCACCATAATTTTCAACAGCAATTGGAACAGCTTCTTGGCTGAGCCCCATGGCAATAAATTTGCTCACAATGGAATCCACAGCAGTATCCTAAACAAAAAAAGTTTCATTTTATACTTGAGAATTGGACCTTGGAAACAGTAAATGATTTATACACACACAGAAAAACAGTGTTCCAAATTAATTACAAATTAAGAAATAGTAATCTATCACCTCTGCATAATAAATACAGGAAAGAAATTTATTAAACCCGTCACAACAGCATAACCTGTAACTCCTTGCTCTAAATCAAGAACAAACCTTTGCTGTTGAGGGATCAGAAACTTTGGTCGGGATATTTTCTGATCCAAATTTGCTCCAATCTGGGTTATCCTTAGCTGCTTCGGCTAAAACTTTTCTCTCTAACTCAAAATCAAATTGGAAGTTGCTCATTGGACTATCTCCAGCATAAGACGATAAATGAGGCTGCAAAATTGCCAAAACAATCAAAAGATCTTATTCAACCATCGAAACGGACCAAGTCAATTATGCAAAGCTTTAGAATTTTCAGACTTGGCATGGGAAGAACAGCCTCAAAATTCGTCCTGCTTCACCAACATCCAAAATGTACTTCACAAAGTAATCGTATCCGTTCAAATTACAAATCATTCTCACAAGCATTAAAACGTAGAGTAATTTATAAATTCTCTCAATCCACAAAAATAATAGCAAAGCAAATCTTACCGGCGGTCTGATCCTATATTCTGGCCTTATAGCAACCCTAACGCCAAATCCTAATCCTGCTGCACATTCAATTCAATACGAAAAGTCAACTTTACCGGCGATGTGATCTCTTTCATTCCTGCAAATTTCAAGAAAGAACAGAAAACAAACGAAAACTTAAACCCTCAATCAGAGAGAGAGGGTTACATGAAGGAGTGTGATTCTGCTCATTCGGCGTCCGACGGTGCATCGGTGACGGTGGCGGTGGCGGACGGTACATCGGAGCTTGTAGGCCCAACCTGCTTCTGAAATCGTAGTCCATCGAACAAGCGTGTGCCGTGCCACTTCGAACTGGAGCCCGATTCTAACTTTGCCTTGTAAGTTTTGTTTTCTTTGTCAGATCAAACAAAATGTTTAATCAGATAATTATTTGAAATTTTGACTATATATCAGCTGAAGAAATTGACTAATCAAAGCTGAACCGAGTTCTAAAATGTAAAATTGTTGATACCTAAATTTGTTCAGTTAGTCAATAAACAATACATGTCCATGCACGCTAATTAATACCAGGGTAAAGTTGAAGGATTTTGTTTTTACTTTCTGTTTAATTATATTTTTATATTATCTTTTGTTTACTTAGTTTAAGTTTTATGATATCAAGTCACTCAATTAAAAAAAAAATCAAACAAAAGGTTGAACTAACATTTTCAATTCTTTGAAATGCAACCATATGATTATTTGTTCAAATAAAGAGGGGGAAATAAGTTTATTATGATGCATGAGCCGGAAAAATCAATAAAATAGACTAAGAGAGACTAAAACTGTGACGAATTAATTTTAATATTTTGATCTGATCAGTTTAGGGCTCGATCTAAATTAACTTAGTTTAACTAATATAGGTTGATGAATGGGTTGGTTTTATAAAATAATAATTATATTTAAAAAATAGTGAAAATATTACATAAATATTTTATTAAAACAATATCAACATTATAATTATTAAATTATTATGTCTAAATTTAAGATTATTTTATTAATATAACTTTAGATTCTAAAATATATATTTTACTTAGTTTTTTAACTTTTAAATGGGTCAAAATAACATGTTGACTTAACAAGATAAATACAAATTTACATGATTACCTTTTGGGTCAAACTGAACTAATTTGATAATTTTAAGTTAATGTTGTTAGTTTTATAAATTGTACTATACATAATTATAAGTTGTATTGTGCATAATTTAAATTCATCAATTTAGTTGCTAAATATTTCAAAGTTAATATCGGATGAAAAAGTAGTTACATTGAAATTGAAATTTTTGAAGGATTTGATTGAATTTGGACCAAGATAAAATAAATAAACAATTACAATAAAAGAAGTAAGTCAGTTTAGTGAGAAGTGTGATATAGGTTTCTGCTTTCCTCTTCAAAAATAGCTGCACTGCATTGAATCAAATTTGAACTTGGTTTTATTATCCACAGATGCTTACTTTTATATAATTAATGATTTTATTCTTTTAAAATGAGTGAATACATAATGGAAAAGACAAGGTTTAATCAAGCCAGCGAAAACTAGTTGAAAGAGAAAAAATATATATATATATATATATATATATATATATATATATATATATATATATATATATATATATATATATATACTCTTCATATTTTTTCATCAAATAACAATTTGATTCTCAAACTTAATAAAAATGTAAATTTATTGTTCGATCATTTTCATATATATGACGACTAATTTTAAAAGATTAAGACTTTAATTACATTTGATTGAAAATATATAAATAAAAATACGTTTTATTAAAAGAAAAAAATAATTATTTTTCTGAAAACCTTGACTAAACATGTGCTATAATGTAAATTTTTTATTCTTATGTAATAGTACTGTATACTTTCCACTAAGAATTAACATATTCATGTGAGACTAAATACATAAATTCAGCTACAATTGTTGTGACTCCAAAATCAAATGTGATTGTTGAATTTCTATATTTTGATAAAGAAAAATTACAATTCATTAATCAACAATCCTATGCTCCCACGAGTTGGCAGAGGGAGACAAATAATAGAGTCCTGTCTTTACATCACTTTCGAATACACTCCTACAAGAAAAACTGAGAACTAGAAAGAACACCCGCTATGGTACATAATGGATACAAAATTACAATCCAAATATGGGGTCATTTGCACCAAATATAGAAGAACCAAACTGTCTCGTATTCAAATCATTGCTATCCAAGGCTGGACCAAAACGATCCAGCCACTGTGTTGGACTTGCAGTTTCGTTCTCCTCCACCCACTCAGAAGTCATGTCAATATCATCAAATTGAAGCAGATCAACTTCTGAAGACTTAGCATTCATCTGTCTAGCTAACTTCAGGTTGTAGTTTATATAAACCAGGTCATTCAATGTTTCTCTATCAATCTTGTTCCGCTTCTCGGAGTGAATTTGTCTGAAGGTACTCCACTGCCTGTGAAATGAGAAGGTGCTACAAACTTGACTTAATATTCTAATGGCAACTCGTTGCAACCCTGGAGCAGAATCACCATACTGCTCCCACCAAAGCCCTACAACGAAAAAACGATGAGTTTGCAGAATAACTAACGTACAGAGTATCAGCACAGTTGCAAATAAATAAAATTAGTTGAAAAAAGTAGATAGAAAACAACAAAATCACGTTCTTATGAAACATGCTGTTCAAAATCCATTGCACAAGATAAACAGCAGATTAAAATAATCAGCATCCTTGCCACTGCTCATTAATACGATTATAATGATGCTTGTCAATCAAAGCATGGTCTGGCATTCGCTAACAATAGACATGTCAGAAACATTTTGTTTTGTTGTTCTCTAATGAGCAATTACAAATACCAAAAGCTCAAAGCAAAGAGCAGACACATTTCAGCTTGATGTGGACATCATCCCCCCAAGAGAAAAAAGGGCATATAGATAAGAATTAAACCAAATGAAACGAGATGTTGTTCCTGGAGGCTAGGACTATCTAAGTTTCTCATATTACGACTGAAGGAGAAATCAGATGCTAAAAGTTGTACAGTGAACGAAACAAAAAAAAAGTCTTATTAATCAAAAATGAACTGGAAAAAGTCCTACAGTTAGTTTCGCATGACCTATCTTTTCAAATACATTCCATTCATTTATGATTTAACCAACTATCCTTCCACAAGTCCCCTCACACAAAAAATAAAACCCAACTTTGTCCACACTGGAACATCATAAATCCTGGAATTAGGCTCAATTACTCGATGTGCATGTTTTCTTTACCTAAAACCCAATGTTGGAGTTGGTCACTAATATTCACAAAAGTTGTTGGACTGAACAAAGCAACTTAAAATGAACCTCATCACAAAATTGACTCAGTGAAAATGTATCAAGGGGAACTATTTAAAACTTACAGGGTGCAACTGTATGCCTTGCCTCCTTTGCTAGGCTACAGCCAAACATGCCATGTGCCTTCGTAAAAGTATAGATTTGATTGGTGATGTCACGCCTCATATCTGGTACAGGAAGCAATTTCTCCAGAACATTAAAGAAGTCTTCTTTTATGGAAGAAATAAATTTTATTTCAGGATTGTATTGAATACTGGGGTTCAAAAAAGCAGCAGCAGCATGTAGAGGTGAATGGAGTTGGTCTCGCCACTTTTTATCAACTATATCTAGGAATGTCTTACACTTGTTCTCATCCATTATGTAGTATGTCCTGATTGATTCTTTGGCCCTTGTCATTAGCTCATATATGGAACCTACAGTTGGTTTCCCTTCTGATACTTCCCTCAATACTTTTAAAAAGGGCTCAGAGATGGCCACACACTCTTCCACTGTCCTCCAGAAATCACCATCTTCAGCAATTGCAACACAAGAAATACTTTGTGGTTTATTTGCATAAGAAGTGTTTGAGGCATATTCGTGGCTGTGAAACATATTCTTCAATCTTGTTCTCAACCTCAACATAGACTGTAAAGACATAAAGGTGGATACAGACTTTGTGATCCCAGTCCTGATAAGTTCCTGGCCTCCACTGTACTTCTTCATAAGATCAAGCAATGAGGCATTATTGTATATTAACTTTGAAATCGTTTGTGCTTGTAAAATACATCTAGTAACCCAATCAACCTTGGAGAATTCCTCCAAGATTAGGTTTAAACATTGAGAGGCACAAGGAGATACAAATATAGTTCCATAGCTCTGCACAATATGATTTGCAATACCAGTATAGTTAACACTGCTGTCCATAATAATTTGAACAACGTTTTCTACGCCAAATTCTTGAATTACAGAATCAAAAAGATCAGCCAGCCACTTCGTGTTCTTGAAATATGGAGAGGCATCCACAGATTTATGGAAAAAGGTCCTGGATGGTGAAGAGACTAAGAAATTAATTATGGCCTTTGATTTATAATCAGTCCATGTGTCTGCAATGATGGTACAACCTGTAGTTGCCCACTCTTTCTCAACATCTTTTGACTGTAAGCCCACTTCTGATTTTACCCTTTCCAACCATGTGGTTTTCAGGATTTCTGCTGATGGACCAGCAAATCCAGGACCACACTTTGCAATGGCATCAATCATCAACTGATACGATGAAGACCTTGCAACACTGAAGTCCAACTTATTCTCAAAAAAGAATAGAGCAATATTTCTCTCTGCATTCTCTTGGTTGTTTGTAGAGGAAGGGGTCATAGGATTACCGGTGGGGAAAATCTTCATAAGAGGGGATGCTGCATCCAAAGATACAAGAGCTTTAGTTGCCGAAAGATTACTGGGTGACTTGACTTCTGCTAGTTTTTGTTTCTTCACGCAAGAGGTTTCTTTGACCTCTTCCTTTGATGCTATTATACCCCTTACTCTATCTGTAACATCATCTCTGACCTTGCTACAAGGATTTACCCCTTTACTTGGGAATCGAGATAAATGATGTTTCAACCTACTTATGCCACCATTCAAAACTCTTTGGCAAAACTTACATCTTACCTTGTTTCCATCTAATTTCTCAGCATATTCCCAACAGACATCTTTTTCTCGAACCACTGCCGAGTTCAAATAAGAAAAGTAAATCAGCACATTATATGATAAGCTGTCTATGATTCTGTTAATTTATTATATCTACATCAGAGTAACCAAGAGTAAGTTAACAAAATATTTAGATTATAAATGAAAGTTTAGCAAAAAGAAAAATAAAATTTGTTATCTAAACCCCCTGAAGAAAATGGTATTGATATGGTAAGAAGAATATTAAAGTAAAAGCTAATGAATTCATTGGGTAATAAATAATTACTCAATACCGGGTTCCACGGTTTCAAATTATGGTTGAAGTTACAAATGTGGTCACAATTGCAGCCACTGTGATTGTGTTTGCTGTTATGCTTATTATGGCCATTGTAGCGTGAATTTATTTCATGTTTGCACCAAATATAATTCTTCGAGAATCATATTAAACATTCTACATCTCTTGTTCTTCTCCCTTCTGAATTCCACCTCTCCCTCGTTACAAGCTCTTTATCATTTTACTATATATGTAACACATAAAAAATCCCTATAAATCTAACAAAAGAGGAAGAATGAAAAATTAATTATGAGGACTATGAAGCAAGTTGCGGTCCTATGCAGCCATTTCACCGACTGTAAAGTGCATTTTCCTGTGATTACCAAAAACAGTTCAAGTGTGGTGTGATACTACATGCTAGGTCCATTAATGATACAATCAGCTTCCGTGTTGTTTTAAAAGACAGGCATAGCAAAACAAAAGCTTCAACTTACTTTACGACGCAGTAACGTAGCTCCTGGAGAATAAGTATATGACAACCTACACAATAAGATCAAACCAGAAAATAGGGTAAGCATCTCATCAGAAACGCAGCACACTGACATAAACCACGATCATTCAAGCACAAAGTGATAATTCAATGATTGAAGAAATGAACACGAATAAAAACTAAAGTGGTTCAGTGAATTTTTTCAAGAGACAGAGTAATCCATCACATAATTTAACTCTTCAGTTGCTTGTAAAAGCATTAAGTGATGTCAAGCATCAAATTCAAATCGTCTTTCATTTTACTCATTTTGCAAACACGTGAAGATATTCCAATCTTTCAAAGTAATTGAATAATTTTCCTTCCAATCACCCAGTGATCTGAATCTATTTTGCGAAAATGGATCAAATTTCATAGATACAGAAAATCAATTGCATTTAAAACAAATAAAAATGATGAAGATGAGAAGAAATAATGAGATAGCGAGAAATTTGGAGCTTACGGAGTATGAGAGATTGGTCAATCCCGACGGAGAGATAAATGGAGGTCTCGGATTTCAATAATTTTTTCGATTTATCGCGATATTTTCGAGCTAGGGTTTATGCTGCCGTGTATCCTCGCTCTTATCTTTTCCTCTCTCTCTCCTCCCTTGTCACTAACTTTTTTTATCTTCTCTTGTATTTTCTCGTTTTTCGATTTTAATTTTGTTTTATTTTTGTTTTGCTTAGTAGCATCTCTCTTGTGCTATTGGGTCTCCTTTCGGCGATATCTCGCGCATATTTAACCAATGGTAAAGAACCAGATGGGTTTTGGTAAGAGGAAGATTATGAAGTGACAAATAATCACATCAGATTAATTCGTATGAAGTAAGTATAAGTGAAGTAAGAGAATATAAAGAAGTTAAAATTAATTACGATTAATTTAAAATCACTTAATACGGTAAATTTCACAATCACTTATTGCTATTATTAAAAAAATGGAAATTTATTATTGAAAATAAATAACTTTTATTTTCACCAGTGAGTAAGAAGTAATACCTTTTAAGAAAAAGAAATAATATCTGTAAGGGGATTATACGAAAAGAAATAGTGAATAGTAATGCGAAGACATGGCTGATTTATAATGTGGTATAATGTTGAAGTGTATAGTTATTTTTAATATTTTGATAAAATATTTATATATCTTTTTTCTTTTAAAAATTTTAAAATATAATTATTTGAGAGTGAATTCAATAATTTGATCAAGTAATAAAGAAAGATGGTACACAACCTTTTAGTTTGAACTCTAAGAAATAAATAGGCTACACGAAAATTTACTCTAATATGATTGGTACTAAAATTAAATAGTACATGTTCAGATAAAAAGTAAAATAAGAAATACATAATTATGTAAATCTCTTTAAAAAAAAAATCAGGATGAAAAATATCACAACACATAAATATGTGAAAAATCACCTCCATACACCAACCATCAAATGAATGATATAAGAAAGTGGATGTGTGTAACCATTTTGTGACTCAAGGTGAAATTTAAGATAGGAATATCGTGTGAATATACATCAACACTATCTTATTTAATTTTAGATTTTTTAAGCGGCAAAGTTATTTATTAAATTTTTATTATTAAACAATTTTAAATATGAAGTTTAGTTTATTTCAAATATTATTTAATCAATTTTTATTTTGAAAAACTCCATCAATAGTTACTAGTAAGGTTATGATATTTTATAAACAATGTATGCATTTGAAAAAAAAAACTAATATTTGTATATAATTCTCCAACTTGACAAAATGATAATGACAATAAACAATACAAAAAAAATGACATCCAAAACAAAAAATGTAAGAGTGAAATGGTCAATCTTTATAAGAAGTTAATGATTTAAACTTAAACAAGTGGAATGAATGGGTGAAGTATTGCGCAATGTGTGAGAATGTAATATTGATTAGTATATCAATGGTCAATTCTCACTTATGATATGTATGGTACTGAAAACTCCTTTATATTAATACATTAATACTAACAAATCGGACTTGTAATTTTCATGAAGCCATATATATATATATATATATATATATATATGTATGTATGTATTTTTTTGTGTAATTAAATGTATTATCTAGAGGCTCATCATTTATTTGACTAGAATTCCGAAACTCTCCCTACAATGATGTTTTTGTAATTCTTTAAAATGTCCAAAGAGTCCAAACAAAATATACCAATTCAAATAAATGTTACATCTCAGTGGTTAGAAAGGAAAAAAGGGTAGAGAAGGGGAATGTTTATCCTAAAGAAAAGTAGGTAAATAAGGTTAAGTTGGAAGAAGAAAAAGAGTGTACCAGTAAATAATGGGGTGAAAACAACAACCTCCCAAATTTCGAAGCCTAAAACCGATTGTTTGATGGGCTAGTGTTATGTGGTACGGTTTGATGTTGGGCTCCCTGCAACTCTACATAAATTAAATTTTATTTTTATTTTTTTTGAATTATACAATCTCAAAAGTATTTTTAGAAGTTAAAAATGACTTTTGCATTACAATGATTTCAAAGTAATTTTTCTTGCAAAAACCTTTTCGATTATAATAGTCAAAAGTGAAAATAATATTCGAATTATGCTATAAAAAATACAAAAATTATATTTTTATTATACACTAACACAAGAAAAATTTTTATGCCTAATATTTTATATTTGACTTAGGTTAAACATAATTGTGAGAGACATAAATTTACGTATGATAAAATATTAGACATAAATTTACCTTTGGTGCTTATACAATATACATAAATTTACAATTTAAGTACGAGATAGAAGCGAATATAATCCTATGTCTTTTTCCTTTATTTTTTTTGTCGATATTTACCTTTGGTAATGCATTAGTGAACATAGATTTTGGAGTTTTTTTTTTTCTTTTAAAAAAACTGAATTGGTTTTGGCATGAAATCAATTAAGTTGCCATTTATTCACTAATATTATATGTAAATTTATTTTTTTATGTATGAGCATGATGTACTAAACTTAAAATTTTGATTATATATATCATGTCTAAGTTTGGTACACCTTACTCAATTATAAAAGAGTATATTTACATCTAATGCTAAGGGATAAAATTTGACCATTTATTTATAAAAATACTATGGGTTATTTTTGTGTCTCATGCTTATATGTGAAATATAAATTTTGCGACATAAATTGTTTTTGTGTTATTGATAAATGGAAAATTTATGGAGGTATTCAGGAAACAACTGCTTTCACTTTGTTCCAAAACAAGAGAAGAAAAGTCCAGTGCTTTCTCATTAATTTTGAGCTATGTCGTGATCTACTTGCTCATCTCATTCCTCGTGTCTTATTGTGCCACCCTTACTTTTTCTTTTGAAGAATGATGTTTCGCTCACAGCAATGGCTACGATGACGAAAGAAATAATAAAAGTGCAATAATACTAGAAATTGTCATTCTGTGGTGTAAACCAGCTTTATTTATTCATAAACCAACCAACCAATTAATGCGTATTGTTGTGGATGGGGCATGCGATGGAGCCAAATTTCTTAAGAAATTTGTTTATTCCTTTTGAGATGTGAATGTGTAGGGAATGGTGCAGAGTGCAGAATGAGGAGTGCAGCGTTTGACCTGTACCATGTCCCATGCATCACTCACGAGTCACCAATTCTATTATATTACAATAAATGCATGCATATTATTTTACTTCTCTAAATTACTACAACCCACCCTCTTCTTCTTTTTTAATTTTGGTTATCTACATGCATGAGAGTTATTGTTTTTGGTGGTTACAACGACAACCTATTTTTAGTCTCTTTCTTATTATTTTTATTATCTCTCTCGCCATTGGCAGGGGAAGGGTTGGTGCACGTGGCCAACAGTACAATTGCCATCAAGAAAACATTGGCTGACTTTTCATATTTCTCAATTTAAGTAAGGACAAAATTTAAGGATTATGTGTTCGTATGTTTAAAGTTTTTAAGTTTTAATTTTTTTCATAAATAAATTTAATTAGAATATTTTACTTGAGTTTTTATTAAATGTTTTTTATTTATTTGTATATGAAGATTTTATATTTTTCAATCGCATTTTTATTGTTTAATTTATTTTTGTTAATTGCAAGACATGATTGTTATATATATTCTGCTATCATTGTGTATTTAGAAAGTGAGATTTTTTTTATTAAGTTGTTATTTTGTTTTATTGTTTTTATTTCTTTTTTTTTCATTGAAAAATGTGATGTTTCGTAATTAATTAAATAATTAATAATTAAAAAAATAAAAAAATAATATTATTTTATATTAATCACAAAATTTGAGATGTAAAAAATTAATGACACAACATAATAATCACTTCATTCAATTAATAAATAAATTAATCGAAAAAACTCAATTAAAAATTATAAATATTTTGAATACAATATATAAGGCTTAATTATAAGTACATAAATTTATTATTGACTTTAGTCCATTATAAACCTATTTTTCAATTAAAATTGTAATTTTATCCTAACAACTTTTATAAAAATGATGTTTAAAATCTTAATTTGTTTTTATAAATAAATTTATAACTCAATTAAAAATAATATTTTTTTCATAAGGTAGTAGCAATAAGATTGGGCGAAATACAAGCGGGTGCTTTACTGTATTTATTTATTTTAAATTTATGTATTATTTTTTATTACTTTAGTAACTAATATTTTTATACTCCGTTATTGCATGTGAAATACTGATTAAATAATTTCTTTATAAAAAGCCCACATTAAATAAAATATAATATTAAGTAATAGTTGTATAGTGAAAGAATAATTATTTAAATGAAAATAAATTAAAAAAGAAAAAGAAAATAAAAGATAAATTATTAAATTACATAATAAATTAGTGGTCTACGTGATTGAAGATGCAAGAGTACTTTGAAAAATTGAATAAACTTGATTATTGACTGAGTTGAGTTGAACAATTGAAACAAAAGAATGAAAAAATTGAAATGATTGGAAATATCCACCATAATGATAACGAGTATATATATACCATCGAAACAAGTTATTTCTACTTTTCTACTTTTGGTAAAACAAAAAGTCAATAATCATATTATATATACATGGTAAAAAAAAAATCTAATTAAGAACTTTAGAAATAGATTACATTTTATTGTCAATAACCTCTCCAGTAAGAACGGTACAATACGTTACGATTTAATGGATAATAAATAGTGGTCAACGGATGCAATGCTAACAATAAAATGCAATTTGTCTAAAGAGGTATGTTACACACATATATATAAAATGTGGAATAAACCCTGTCTTCCATGATGATCAACATAATGTCCATGGTGTCAATATCCAACCAGCCAATGTCAACGGGTTTCTGATACGTTTGTTGTAATATTTTTACTGTATATATACTGTGTATATGAACGTAACTTGTACAGTATCGTGTCGGTGGAATGGGTAATCCTTTAATATAAATATAATCATTAGAAAGTTTGGGAATTGATCACATTAGTTGATTATTTTGTTAACAATGAATATGGATAATTATTTTTTTATTCCGGATAAAATATCAGTACTTAAAGAAAGTACGTATTTTTATATTTTCTATAATATGCTACTTTATGGGACTTGTCCTGAAGAGATTATTTTCATTACTTCAATTTATTTCACAACGCTAAATTTGGTTACGAAATCAATTATAAATGGAATTTAAGCAGTTGCCAAAGTGGCTTACGGTATTTATTTTGGTTTATTAGAAATTATGTGTTTAAACAGTTTCTAAAGTGGCTTACTGTATTTACATGTTTTCTTTATGTTTTCTTTGTTTAAATAAGCTGAGAAGATCAAAATGTGTATCATTTTTTAACTATCAAACAGTAAAATCTTCTATATATGCATAAAGAAATGAACAGTAAAAATGATAAGAATTTTTCTGAAGTGGGTGGCATCTTCTTCTATCCATGCCTCTGCAATTTGCATTCTTCCCAACAAAGAATTCTGTAATAATTGATTCAAGTAATATCCGTACGTGAAATGCGATAAAACCAGCAGGTAGGTACACATTCCTTTTTATTTTAGCCTGAGAAGTTTCTCCGTGTGAGTTAGTGACTGAATTTTTATTATTTTTATTATTATTATATATATATATATATATATATATATATATATATATATATATATATATTTGCATAAAAATATATAATTCTGCATATTTGTAGTTGTTTCATTAGTCTAAAACGCATATGCACACTGCAATTTGTGCGGCATAAAATAATATGTAATCTTTGGCTTCTAAATCATTACCGAATGAGTTTCTCTTACTTCAATTCAATTGCATGTGGCACTGCTGTTGTCGCAAGCGAATACAGCTCATCTACCATCACTACCGATACACCATCATTGCACTGACCCCAGTTTGGATTTCCTTCCTCTTAACTACTCCTGAACACAAGATGGACATGTATCTAATATGGCCCTGGACCCACTGCTTTTCTAGCTAACCCCCCAAATTCATCACTCTTTCTTTCTTCTTCAAGATTCCTGCCATGGTTTTCGAGGACACTGTGGATCTTTAACTATAGCTTGCTCAATTTTTGGATCAAGAAGTGAGTTGTAAGTATTCCATTTTTTTTTGTTCTCTATATGCTATCTGTCAACTGTCAACTGCTCTCTGCCTTCCACCTTTTTATCTGTGTTCACTTGGATTAGTTCCAAAATGCAAGGAAAGAATAAACCCCAAATTTTTAATATTTTTAATTCTTTTCTGGTGTGCACAAACGCGAAATGTTTCTGCTGTTCATGTTTCTGATTGGCTCCATATAATGGTGTGTTTGTCTGCTGTCAAAAGTCTTGGCCATCATCAGCAGGTTGCTATTGGCTGCCTGTTAAACTGACTTTTAGCTTCAAAGTTTAGGTTTGCATCGTTTTTTTTTGTAGTCATTAAGGAAAACAATCGAGTAGGTGAACAAAAAAATGCTATTAAGGTTAATTTCCTGGTCAAACATGAGCTGCTTATTTTGACCTAATAGATATACTTAGTATAGTAAAATGCACTGTGTATTCAACATGTCTTGTACACAACTGTCTTTGGTTCGGGTTTGCGTATATATTGAAAATACTCTGGTTTATTAATTCTCTAATTAAAGCTTCGATGTTACTCCAGTTTTGTTTCGTGTAAAGGTTACCAATATCCTGAGTATAGGTATTACTTTGCATCCAGGTTGTGTTGAACTGTTGATCTTCGTTTCTCACCAATCCAGAAAATGGACAAGAAGCTGCCCCTTCTGTACATTTTTTCAGCAGTGTTGATTAGTGTTGTGGCTGAACCAGTGGAGGATAAGCAGGCGCTGCTTGATTTCCTTGACAGCATGAATCACTCTCCTCATGTCAACTGGGATGAGAACACTTCTGTTTGCCAAAGCTGGAGAGGAGTGACTTGCAACTCTGACGAGTCTCGAGTCACAGCCCTTCGATTGCCAGGAGCTGGTTTGAGTGGTCCAATCCCACCCAACACTCTGAGTCGCCTCTCAGCACTTCAGATTGTGAGTCTCAGATCAAATGGTATATCAGGCCCTTTCCCTGATGGTTTCTCTGAGCTGAAAAATTTGACCAGCCTCTATCTTCAATCTAACAAGTTTTCCGGGCCACTACCAATGAATTTTTCAGTTTGGAATAATCTTAGTGTTGTCAATTTATCCAACAATTATTTTAATGGGAGTATCCCTTTTTCAATTTCAAATCTGACTCATCTCACTTCTTTAGTCCTTGCCAACAACTCCCTTACGGGTGAGATTCCTGATCTCAATATTCCTAGCCTGCAGGAACTGAATTTAGCAGACAATAACCTTAGTGGGGTTGTGCCTAAATCTCTTCTTAGATTTCCTAGTTCAGCCTTTGCTGGTAACAACCTTACATCAGGAACAGCACTTCCTCCGGCCTTTCCTGTGGAACCACCGGCTGTTCCTCCACGGGAAAAATCCAAAGGACTCAGTGAACCTGCATTGTTGGGTATCATCATTGGTGCTTCCGTGCTGGGGTTTGTGGTGATTGCAGGTTTCTTGATTGTGTGCTGCTATCGGAATGCAGATGTGGATGTGCAGCCAATGAAATCCCAGAAAAAACAAGCCTCTCTGAAAACAGAATCTTCCGGAAGTCAAGACAAAAACAACAAAATTGTCTTCTTTGAGGGTGGCAATCTTGCATTTGATCTAGAGGACCTGTTGAGAGCATCTGCTGAGATTCTTGGCAAAGGTACCTTTGGCATGACATATAAGGCTGCTCTAGAGGATGCAACCACTGTGGTGGTCAAGAGGTTGAAGGAGGTCGCTGTTGGAAAACGAGATTTTGAACAGCAGATGGAGGTGGTGGGGAGAATAAAGCACGACAATGTGGATGCAGTGAGGGCATATTACTACTCAAAGGAAGAGAAACTCATAGTATATGATTACTATCAACAAGGCAGCGTCTCTGCAATGTTACATGGTATATTGAACCCTTCTCTTATCTAAAACATTACAGATATATTATTATCTTCAGTTTCCCACACTTTTTCCAACAGGATTACTAAGGGGTAATTTAGCTTTCTGCAATCATATAATAGGAATTATTTTGTTCAGCTAGCCCAAGTCTGTCCAATAGGTGCCTGTTTGCATAAACAACATAATTGAGATCTTATTGAATAGGTACTTAGCAAGTAAGCAGTAATGTATAAGCTGGTTTAATAATTAAAACAGAAATCACACTGAATAGATTTTTGTAAGCTATTTTCATAATTTATCTTGGAGAACTTATTGAAATAAGCTGAACACAAGTTACTTAAGCTATTTTCATAAGCTTTTCTGAATAAGTTGTAAATAAGATCTTCCAAATAGAGTCATACTTGGACAAACTGTCATGTCATCCTAGTCTCTCTATCTACATGTCAACCCAAACAGTAGTAGTAGAATTAGACCCTAGAAGTATGTCGTTAGGGATGTTCTAAATTAAAATTTGTCCCTGACTGTGCATTAATGAATCAAGACTACTTCTAAATCGGTAAAACACTAAGTCTGTCAAATGGGTTGACTTTGGCTAATATCATTTGTTTTCCTAGTGCATTTTTCTTATAAGTTGTACTAAACGCTGAATTCAATAATTAGACCTCCTTCATACGTATAATTTTCTGGAAATGGCCAATGTGAGCGTGTCGTTGCATGTCAATTATGCAGGCAAAGGAGGGGAAGGTAGAAGTGCTTTAGACTGGGATAGCCGTTTGAGAATTGCAATTGGTGCAGCGAGAGGCATTGCTCACGTCCACTCACAACATGGAGGGAAACTCGTTCATGGAAACGTAAAAGCCTCAAACATCTTCCTCAACTCACAAGGATACGGATGCATATCTGATATTGGCTTGGCAACATTGATGAGTCCAATACCTGTCCCAGCCATGAGAACAACTGGATACCGTGCACCAGAAGTAACTGACACGCGCAAAGCAACCCATGCATCTGATGTCTACAGTTTTGGGGTGCTACTTCTTGAGCTTCTGACTGGGAAATCGCCCATAAACAGCTCAGAAGGTGAACAGGTTATCCACTTGGTTAGATGGGTGAATTCTGTTGTTAGAGAGGAGTGGACTGCAGAAGTGTTTGATGTAGAGCTATTGAGGTATCCCAACATAGAGGAAGAAATGGTGGGGATGCTACAAATAGGGATGGCTTGTGCTGCAAGAATACCGGATCAGAGACCGAAGATGCCTGATGTGGTGAAAATGGTTGAAGAGATTCGCCGTGTAAATACGCCAAATTTACCATCTACAGAGTCTCGGTCAGAAGTTTCTACACCCACACCTCGTGCAGTGGACATACCTTCTACCTCTGTTCAACAATGATATTCTTTTGTTCTGATGAATAGTCGTTAAGATGTAATCAATTCAATTATATTCTTAACAGTAGAAATGATATCCATCGAAGGGACTTTTGGTCCTTGGGAGTTTGCAAAACATATTTGCTCTGAGTAGTTAAGCTACCAGTAACATCAAACCGGGTCCCTTTGCTAGTAATAATTGTGTGTATTATGCAGTCAGGGAATCTTTAGAGTCCGTTATGCTGTCAGTTCGTGATACCTACTATGAACTGCACACAGGACACCTAATACGGTGTTTAGTAATTATTCTCAGTCCACTTTGATTGTCGATGACAGATCTGTTCCACTAGTCAACATTAGAAAAATAAATAAATAATTTGTCCTACTTCGTACTTTCATTTTGTAATCGAGACTTTTATTATGTATTGTTTGTTAAAGCTCAACATGAAACTAATATTTACCAATTTACTTTCAGATGAATCAAAACTAAAAGGCAAATGTAATATACTTTTTATCACTGGTAGGAGAAAAAAATCTGCCAACTGCCAAAAGGGAGAAGAAATATAACATTGAAGACAACTGCCAAACGCTCATAATTCTCCGTTATACAAATATATACACTCAGTGTAAGTTTTCTCTATAGGTTGACGTCCATTGAACCTTCCATCAACAAACACTGGGAAAATCTATTAATTCCTGTAATTTCAGTGAAAGGAAGGGAGAGTGATACAGACTTTTGGGGCACGCAGATGAACCACGAGGTATAAGCCTTGTCCACTACAATAGAGAGTTCGTTAGGTCAAATCTTTTGCCACCGGGACACGAATTAGGATACAACTCACATCTGATTGTATGTTGCACTAATTCTTACGCACGTCCAACAGCAGCAACACAATTTTCCCTTAGACAACCGTAGTTTCAACTCAGTACCAAAGGAATCTAAAAGCATGGTTGTATTGCCGTTTGAAAGCTTCCAAAAATACATTTACCATTAAAAAAAAATACATAGTCTATCGTTCTTCTCCAAAAGTAAATTCAATATATAAGGAACAATAATCCAAACATGCCATAAACGATTAAAGCATATACGGTGGTAATTTCACCCGTGCAGTTTGCTTAAACTTGTAAGAAGAACCTTTTCGACACAATCGCTCAACAATCTTTTCCTGTACGTATATCCAGCAAGTTACAGACATTATCACAAAAATACAAAAGAAATTCACTTCCTCAAAATTCTTGTTTTGACACCGCCTGAAATATATTAAACAAAGTAAGATAAGACTAAAAACATGCAGCTGAAAGTACTATAATAAGAGAAATAAGAATGCAATGTCGACCTAGATCATTAATTCCCCTTCCAAGCACCCCGCCCCACCTTAAAAAAAATGGAGGAAAAAAGAATCCTCCACATACCTTCAATTTGCTCAAATTCAATCTGCTTAACCAAGTCGGATGATGCATTATACTCAAACCTAAAAAGGAATTACGAAGCATGTATTTAGTGCTAGATTAAAGTCAAGAGAATTTCGTAATAATGATTGAAAACAATACTCCACAGAATTTACAACAACGACATTGTAAAGAAGACCATACAAAACATTAATCAAACATGTTGGGTTAACGTAATATATTTGGTTTGGGAAAACCACATCTCATGAACACATTTTAGTCCTTGATTGTTAGCTTCGAAATACAGTATGGACCATGTCTATAAACAACAACCAACTCACTAGAAACAATTTAAAACTAGGGGTTAGAAAATGTTAAAGAAAGGGCATACGACATACACATAAAAAAACACATAACCAGGTTATAAACAGAAAAGAAAAACATGTCAACTGCTTATTGTCTTACATAACTAAAAGTGAGACACTCAACAGAAAAGTAAAACAGAGAGACAACAGAAAAGGGATCAGGGAATGCAGTCATGTTGCAGACATCTGCAATACAGGTCTACACTGCGTATACCCAGGGGTGACGTTTTCATGTTTATCGGGACCTATCTTGTGAGTATTAGGACTTCAGAAATGGGATACTGATCTTAATAGCAGTCAAGGGTCTAACGAATTACTTAGAATTCCCATTGGCAATGGACCATAATTCTCATACATAATCAATAAATTTATACAGCTGCCACAGACACACCAGATATCATCGTACATAACCAAGATAGACAAAGATGAAATACTGGGATGGTACAGAAAATGGATTAACTTCTTATAATCTCTAAGTGTTTTCAATGTTTTATAGTGTAAAACTTCAATCAGTAATCCACACAGAAGAATGCAGCTCAACTAAGTAGCATGAAATGTAACAAGATTTGCTGAAACAAGGAAAAAAATTCTTTTAACTTTCCAAAGCTAATTTGTAAGCATACCATCTCTATTTAGACCATGAATTTGAAAATGAAGGATCACCAACAAAGTCAATTGTTTGCTAGCGTGTATATACAAAATTTCTAAACACATTCTGTAAAAATTCCCAGGGACCCACTGTAGATCGTGTAAACAATCACATACAAGTACAATTACAAAGGATGGAGCAATGTAAGAGCGAGCAATAGGTGTAAACTCCAAGTACCTATTGGAAGAAACGACCTCAGGTTCATAAGCTTCAACAAAGGCAGTGATGATTTCATTCTTTCTAGCGCTAGCTATGAGCAAATCATACTCTGTCGGAATTATAACTATAAGAAAGTTATCAGTTAACTCACTGACACAAATTTTCTCAACCGCCGCAAGGGCTATCCTCCGTCTGAGGGAATCAGTTGCAGGGTCAATTAGGTAAACCGCAAAATCCGTAATCATCAGATATCGATATTTCATCTTCCCAGAACCAGTGAACTTCAAAACTTTATCTGCAAATAGAACAATCTGATCACCTGAAAACAGAACGCCACACAACATTTAAGATTTTCACAAATTACTCTGTGTCTGTTTTTCTTCTATAACAATACATACGAGTTTCATGAATTGTAACGCGTTATTAACATTACAACAACCGCACTCTTCAATTTCATAAATAAGATGCATATTAAAATAACGGGTATAAGAGTGATAGAAATTATTTTTTATTTTGAAAAAAAAAAGTGAGGTTTATCACAGGGAAGCTTCAACCTTGCTTGTATAGAAGCTTCATCACGTTGGGGTGAGAACGGATGTCGATGTAGTCCCGTTTACGGATCTTCTCTTCCGGTTCCTCTTGTTGAACCTGAGAGGATTCATCCCCTGGAGCGTCTTCGTTTTTGGAATCGTCGATCTGATCCCCTTCCGACATCCTCCACCGTGTTAGCCAAATCAGAAAGAAAGGTTGAGATTGGAAGAGTGGTTACGAGTTATGAGTTGAGATCCATGAGTCAACTCGCCCGCGTTGAGCCGTGTGTTGGTCCAGTGGACCCCATCCAGCTGGCTCTCGTTCATTATTTCTAGCGTTCTCACCTTCGTATAGTCCAATTCCTCTTTTTTTTTTTTTTTTTATTTACCTTCATAATATTGATAATTAATTATTACTTTATTCTAGTTATAAAAATACAAACATCTCATTGCCAGAAAAAAATACCCAGTTTTCTCCTTGTCACCTTCCGCGGTTTGATTCTACTTCCTGTCCAAATCCACTGATTTGTGAGATAGAAGTTTCTAGAATAACATATCGATAAGGCAGAAAATTAGAGCACATGTTTTGTAATTATTCAACTATCATATATATAAAGAAAAGTAGACAATGATGTATGAAATTAATTGAATTAATTAACGTGTACCGTTTTATTGTACATAATGGAATTATAATAAAAGCATATCTTAATTATTTTAAAAGTATTAAATCATGTTTAATATTTTATTTTTAACCTAATGGTATTTATTCCTTACTTTTTCTATGGTACATGCATCTATTAACAAAATTCAATTATGCAGGCGCACACATAAACCTAATAATGCTTTAATAATTATGTGGAGTTGGTGGTATGGTAAAGTAGATTTCTTGCTCTAACTTTTGATTAATAACTAATGAAAAAAATAGGAATGCATTAAGAGGAAAAGGAACACGGTTAGAATATATTGATTGAGGAATAATAGGATAGGATCGGAAAGAAAGATGGTTTGTTTTAGGTGCCACTTTTTGACCTGGGTGGGAAAAAGGAGTGGATTTCGTACAAAAAACGCTAAGTAGGGACCCACGACCGTTCGCTTATGCTTCCTTCATGCGTCTTCGAATGACGAGATGGTCGAAAGGAGAAAAATATGGAAAAGAGGGTAATGGTTTGAGTAAAAGGAAAATTAAGGAAAGTGTTAATATTATTTTTGCTAATAAAAAAAAAGTTGTGAAGATGTCTGTCCATAATAACAAAATTATTTATGCATGTTTTTTGTAATAATAATAATTCCTTATAATTGTCTCTTTTTAATTGAAAAATAATCTTAATTATTAATAATCATAAAAACTTTTTATTTTAATTTTTCTTGTTACCTACTTTTTTCATTTTTCTTATGTCTTCGAAAGAGAAGATAGGATGGGAAAGTAAAATTAATAATAATTGAGAAAAAGAAAGAATAATTATAGCGATAAAAAGAAAAATAAGGGCGGGAGAGGAGAAAGAATTGTAAAAAGGAAAGGGGAAGGAAGAAGGCAAGAGGGAGTGGATCGATTCCTATCAGCTGCACCAGACATTTATAAAAGCACTTTTCCATCCCCAAATCCCTCACAATCTTCCATTTTTGCCTTTCTCTCTCCTTCGCCACACAAAAAATAATACAAAACAAAAAGAAAAGAAAAAACTAGAATAAGAATAAGGAGAAGGTAGAGTAATCACGTCTATCTACCGAGATCTATTCCTCTGTTTATGTTTTGTTGCGTTGTGGCTAATTAATTTCTCATCTGATTTTCGATTTCGGTTAGGTTTTCGTGATGGCGTCGAAGCGGATCTTGAAGGAACTTAAGGATCTCCAGAAGGATCCACCAACCTCTTGCAGCGCCGGTATTTTTTTTTATTTAATTTGTTTTTTCGTTTTGTTTTGTAAGTTTGGTTTCGATGAAAGAACTTTATACGATCGCTGATTCTATATCGTTGAATGATCGTGTGTGGTATTTTCGAAATTAGCATAGTAGTTTACCCGTTCGTAGATTGTTGTTACTGTATGGTAACAGTGATCTAGGCATGATTTGGGGCTTCTGACAATGAATCGATTGTGCTCATATTTTGGTATTAACTAAAATTTTTATACATGTATTTGGGACGCTTATGATGATCGGGTGGTGCTGTGTGGACGTTCAACAATTTTTTGTTATTGTTATAGTACATTTTAGGGATGTGTGATATTCTTTTTCGTTGGAACGGATTCTGTACGTGTTTTAAGCTTTAAAAAAAAAATTACCTGATAAATGATGATATCATTTTCTGGACGATGCCTCTGTTACCCGATGCCTTGCTGTGTGTTTCATGGTTAAATTTGCAATAAGGAACTGGTTTACCTGCAGTTGAGGACAGCGATTGTACATGTTGTTCCTCTCTGAGTATTACCCAACAATTGGTGTGATCATAAGTATTCATGACCCTTATTCCTCGTTTTGGATCGCTGCTTGTGTTATTGTCCAACCTGATTGAAGGGGTGATCCAAACTAATTTCTCTGCTAGGTTACGTAAAATCTTTTTAAGATAGTCATATGACCTATACCTTTATTGCCAATTTGACGATTAATGGTATATTATTATGACGAGATTAATTGGTTTATTTCGAAGACGTGTAATTTTGCTGTTTCCTATTCACATGGAGTTATAAAATTAAATATAGTTGGATAAACCTGTTGGAAATTCGCTTTAGGACTTAGGAATCGATTGAGCGCCTGAGATGTGCTTGTATATTGGGCCTTAGGGATGTGTTCAATCTAGCTATGTGTTGTTATCATTTAGAAAAACTTGGTGCTTATCCCACATTTGTCGTTTGTTTTTTAAAATATTGCAGGACCTGTTGCTGAAGACATGTTTCACTGGCAAGCAACAATTATGGGTCCTCCAGACAGTCCTTATGCTGGAGGTGTTTTCCTCGTGACTATTCATTTTCCTCCAGACTATCCCTTCAAGCCACCCAAGGTTTGTATATATGAGATGTCTATTTCTATAATATTTCTATATTTCCTTTAATTCTGTACCGGTTGTGTTTTAAATAATGCGATAGTACATTTTTCCCACTTGTTTAGCTTGTTTGGAGATTTTATGTTCTAAGGGAGCCTTTTTAACAGTGAATGCTTCCATGGAACTCTTATTTCTTACCAAGAATTAAATCTATTGCTTGTTCTCAATTTTCAAAATAGTACAAATTCTAACGATTACATTGTTGAAAATTTTAATGAGAATTCTGTTTTGTGAATATAAAACATTCTGTGTTGTATAGCGTCATGAGTCCTGTGCGGTACAAGGCCTTCAGTTTATCTTGTGTATACTCATGGATTGTGAATGCCTTTCAGGTTGCATTCAGGACGAAGGTATTTCACCCAAATATTAATAGCAATGGAAGCATTTGCCTTGACATCTTGAAGGAACAGTGGAGCCCTGCCCTAACTATTTCCAAGGTTTGTTTCTTCTTGGTTTTACATAATAAGTTATTCCTTAAACTATGTTTTGATCATTCTTCCTACTTCGAAAAGTTGCTCATACTTAGATGTGTTCGCTGCTTTATTGGCACATGATCCTAATACTTGTATTCAATTTCTATATACAATATTAAAGTTGCTTTTAAGCTATGATCCTATATCTGTCTACGGTATCATTAAAGATGTTTGACCTCAATATTTGTTAATATTATAGTCATTTTTTGTGGAACGATGTAAACTAATTTTGCTAATGAAAAATTAAAATATTTGTATTTCTTTACAATGAAGTCCGAATAGACGTTTTAAGTTTGGAATTATGTTGTCAATTGAGTAATTCTCATGGAAGGAACGGCCATATATAGCTTGATGGTTGATTCTTTTAAGCGGCCAAGCAGTTGTTTGGCTCTTGTAGTTGGGGTTTTAAGCCGTCACCGTTCCAATTACTTGTTGTTTGGAAGAGACTATGTCCAATTACTTATTGTTTGGAAGAGACTATGTCCAATTACTTATTGTTTGGAAGAGACTATGTCCAATTACTTGTTTGGAAGAGACTATGTCCAATTACAACTAAGCATCGTTTACTTTGTCTTTGCCGTGTTTAGGTGTTGCTCTCAATTTGTTCCCTGTTGACGGACCCCAATCCTGATGACCCTTTGGTTCCCGAGATCGCCCACATGTACAAGACAGATAGGACTAAGTACGAGTCAACTGCGAGAAGCTGGACCCAGAAATATGCTATGGGTTAAGTGACCTGTGGTATGTGTGATGGAGAGAGCCTTTCTACTTCCAATGTTTAGGCCTCTCAGCCCTTGTATGAATATTTGTTGTTTTCGATTATGATTAAGGCCCCTCCATTTGAAGATGAAAGGGGGAAAACGTTTATACTACTCTTGGTTTTCAAATGGTAATTTAGAACAGTGAAATGTGGCCCAAATCAAATGTTATTCTCAAATTTATAAACCTTCTACTGGTGCCATTGCATGTTTATTATTTTTTTCCCTTTCAATTGAAGAGTTTCTCATTACATGTTAGTTTTCTCATCTAGCGCAGATCGATGTAAAAAGTCTTAAGTGAGGAAGGTTTTTTTTAAAATAAAGTCAAAAATTACCATCGCTCAATAATGAGATCATCAGGAGGATAAATTATCGTAAGCTATGTATTATAACACCTTACTCCTATAATTATTTATTATACGAACTTGGTACTTCTCTTTCGAAAAATGAACATTAACTTGTCTTATTTTGTTGGGGGAAAAATGCATTTAGTGGCATTTATGATCATTGTAATTTTAAATAAACATTTATCTCCCTTATATTTATAGCAAATAATACTCCCATTTTAATTTTATATTTTTATTGAAGTGATATTTTTTTATTTTATCTAAGGCTTTCGTATTGATTAAAATTTAAATTTAAATAAAATATTATGCAAAATATTTTTTAAAAAAATATAAAAGTAAAGTATTTAACAAATTTATAAAAATATGAGAAATTAATAGGAAATTGTTTATTAAGAAAAATAAAGATGGATATTTATTTGAAAGTGATAGATATGTCATTAAGTGTGTCCGCTTATATATGACTGCACCTGGGTAAATTTTTCATTGTTACCTTGGCCGGAGTAAAAGTTTAAACCGGTTGGTTTATATACTAGCAATGGCAAAAGGCGTAATTTGGTGCCTATACATGATGTCTATTTCTCACGATGTTCTTACGATCTCCTTAGCTTTATATCACTTTTCTTTTAAACTTAAAAGAGGGTGTGGACGCTTTCTTTTTAGTTGGAGTATATGCATCAACTAATTATAGAAGAAGGATTCTTTCTAAGGAGTTCAATTATTTATCCATCATAAATCATATACTTGGCATCGACGACTTCAATGTGTTACGTTTTTATAGGGGTATAAAATAGCAGGTCAACCATATAGTAGATCTATAATTAAATTTAATGAATGATAGATGGTATGAACTACTACAATGCACAATTTAATTGAATCAACAAAAAAAAAAGTTGACATAAAATAAATGAGAGGCTTAATACAGTTCTTATAATACAAAATTATTTCATCTTTGATAGAGTCGTTTATAATGCAAAACTATTTAATTTTTGACAAAAAGTTACATGGTATGCTGGTCAAAACGCGTCTAAATTATTGTCATAATTTTTACGTTAGATATCTTTTAATTTTTTTTTTCTTTTGAGTTTCTCTCTATGTGGACAGAACATAGTAGATGAAGTTGAAAGTAATTTGAATCAAATCTAAGCTTATATTGAAAAATCAGATTACGGTGATGATATTACAATGAAAAAAAAAAAAAACTAGTAATGATAGAGTTAAATACAATACACATCAGTCATATTAAGAGGAATTTTAATAGCGTGGAGGGAAATAAATATATCAAGTTCTTTCATCCTTGGGTTAGAATTAGGTCTAACATACACTCTTTTTTTTTTCTTAAAACATAATGATAATTTGTTTATTAATAAGGTTGAGATTGAGACATCTGACGATAAAAAAAATTTTATTTATTTATTTATTATTATTATTATTTTCTACAATATGCTTAAATTTAAAGGAAAAATTATACGATGATATCTAATTATAATTAATATATATATATATATATATATATATATATATATATATATATTTATTTATTTACAGTTTCTCTCTCATATACTGGTTTTCAAATCGATGGAGGGAAAATGTTATAGATAGGGTTCACTTGGACTGTTGGGGTAAATAGAATGTAACTCTGATTTGTTCTTCGATGACAATCGGCGCGTTTGGAGCAGAGAGAAAAATAATAGTAGAGTTTCTCATTCTCTGAAATGTTACAGAATTATTCACTACATTGGTTTGCCATGCATTCCCAAGGAAAACAACCACAATGTGGACGAAGAAGGGATCAGGCATGTTGGGAGCAACCATCTATGATAAGGTTATAAAATTTTGTTTTTCACACACAATCATAAAATAGGGAAGTGAGACAAATATCACATAAAAAATACAACATATCATAATAAGATAAAATGAAATGAAAATTCTCCCAAATCCATAAAACTGGATTTTATTATACTTTATAAAGATATTGATTAATTTTGTAGTGACTAGTCAAGATAAATGAGTTCATGGCCAACAAGGTAACTCAAGAACATATCATCTTGAGTAATACTAACTCGTTTAAATGCTCAAGGTCATACCTCCAACTACAATAGTCAAATCTTTATTTATCATAAATTTTATTTCAATATTAAACCATATAATTATATAAATAAATAAATAGATAAATATAATAAATGAATAATTAAAATAAATAAAAATAAATAAAAAGGACCAGTACGTAACTGGAGATAAATATAAATAAGTAGATGAGAGTAAATATAAATTGAGTAAATAGGATCAGTGCATAATTAGAGATGAATATAAATAAATAAAAATTAGGATAAGGATAGGGACATCTCACTTATAGAGATCAAAATAATTATGAACAAATAAAAATAATTAAAGTAAAAAAATAAAATGATAAATGTCTCCTCCTTTTATGTTTCTCGTTTTTTTTTGTTCTCAATGTCTTTCTTTTCTTCCCTATTTCATTTATCTCATCCTATCTATACTATCATATGTAATCATTGCTTTAATTTAAATTGAACTCAATTTCTTTTGGTTTTGCTGCTTCCATTTGAAAGGAATTACTCATTCCTGGATTTTTTTTTTCTCTTTATAGTGAAATGATAGAATTTCATTTAATGTTACTTTATCCTTTCATTTCCTTTTTTTATATAATAATAGTTTCTCTGACGTCATATGGTTACCATTTTTTTTTTCTATCCTTTTGCTTTAATGTACAATAAAAAATACCTTTGTTTGAAATTTTTGTACGATAATAAGTACTTAAAAAGTGATTTTAATACTAATTCAATTGTATAAATCTTATAGCTCTTTTAATTTGAAAATTAGTCGTATCGAATATGAAAATATATATTTTATATATAAGTGATTTTTTCAAAAAATCTAATTAATCTTATTAGGATATATTTTAATTTTTCCTTAATAATTCTAACATTATACGAAAAAGAGAATTTTAATTAAATATAATTTCCTAACATAAAATATTCTTACTAATTAATATATATATATATATATATATATATATATATATTATTTTATTTGGATGTTACAAGACATATGTGAAAAATCATCTCTAACATGCTTTTTTTTCCATTACCATATGCTCTATTGTGCACAATATCACTAATCTTCTTAACTTATTGGTTGAAAATTATGATAATTGTAACATCCTTACTTTTAATAAACTATATTATTTATTTTAAATAAAACACTTACAAAATCTTTTATTTTTACTAATGTTTTGTATTTTATTATGATTTAATTTAAACATTAAAAATATATTTTATCATGGTGCAGTTTTTACTTATTGAAAATAACAATAACAATAAGAAGAAAATAAAACTAATAAAAAAAAATATATTAGGTAAAAATATATTAATTAAAATATTATTAAATAGGTGTGTATTAAAAAATCTTCTAAAGAGATAAGATATGGAGAGAAGATAAGAAGAAAAAAAATAAAAAAAATAAAAACAAAGAAATAAAGAAAAAGAAAGAAAAAGAAAGAAGATAAGGAGATTTAAAGGAGTTTTATCTTAATACATGGAACATAAGAATAATTAGAAGTGATAACCTTCCATTTAATGCATCCATTCATTACTTGCACAAGTTGGCACATGCATGACTTGTAAATGGATGAAAGAAATGGATGATGAAAGAAAGATGACCTAAGATTACTTCATTCACATGTATTACATGGATTACTTTGGAAAGTTTTGGCTAACCTTTCATTAATGAAATAAATCTTATCCTAACCTATAAATACATGGAAGAAATGTAGAAAGAGTGAAGGTGAGTTACCTAAGAAAGTAAGAAAGTAAGAAAGTGAGAAAGTGAGAAAAAAAGGAGAGAAAGAAAGAAAAGAGAGGAAGAGAAAGAAAAAATAGAGAGAAAGTTTAGAGCAAAAGATTCAAAGAGATCTTAGTTCTTCTCTTCAAATATTATTAGTGTGCCCTTTAATAAGGTAAGTGGGGAGTGAGGTTAAACTCTTTTTATATTAATCTTGATAAACTCATAGGTGTTATATTAATCTCTTACTTATTTTGAATCATATATTATTTTATTTACTTTCATTTAACTTATTTTCATTTACTATCCTCTTTATATTTTATTTAATTTATCTCCAGTTATGTACTGATTTGTTCCTTTATTTTATTTAATTTATCTTTAGTTATGCATTGATCCTGTTTGTTTAATTTATCTCCAGTTATTTACTAGTTCTGGTCCTGTTTATTTATCTTATTTAATTTCCAGTCATGCACTAGTCCTATTTATTTATTTTCTTTAATTCATCTTTAGTTATGCACTGATCCTATTTATTTATTTTATTTAATTGGTCTTATTTAACAAGATGAATACAATTTTATTTTTGCAGTTTTTTTCACATATAAATAGATGATTTCTAGTTATGAATCCAAACAAATTATTATAATTCATAAGGATTATAGTGCAAATAAAATTGAAAATTTTAGATTTGTTGTTTTAACTAACTTTAAATATATGATTATTTCTAAGATTTTAACTGATGTATTAACTACTATCATACGGAGGCTTGTATATCCTCTCCAAAAAGATATCATTCCTAAGAGAAACTTGATCGATAACTGACACATTTTCATTAGTTATAAATCTTTTTGACAAAAGTGTCATTTTAACAACATAACATAACACTTGAAATTGATATTAACAAAGCTTTTAACGTTATTGATTAAACATTTCTCAATTATATGTTGAAAGCATATGTTTGTAGTTGATGATAAGTATACCTATAGGGTGATATGACCAAAGAAATATAAATTTTCTTTGCATATATTGACCAAACTGATATTGATGTTATAGCGGCAATATGAAGACTCAAATCTAGGGATGAAAATGTAGGACGGATTAGGCGGACCGGTCCGCAGGCCTACAATGAAAAGCGAGGGACAAATTGAGTATTTGAACTTTCTGACCTGTATAAGCCAGCCCCACATAACTCATAGTTGGCACGGGCTTGGGATGAGGTGGGGTGGGTTAGCCTACACACTATATTAATTTTCCTCTTTTGATTCTACGATCCTTAACCTAAAGCTAAAAATATTAACAAAATGAAGCAAATACTTGTGAAGGAAGAAACGTCAAAAGTAAGAATGGTGATGACAACACATTTGTGAAGAGATTTAAAGTAGACATTGCTACAATATGCACCGGTGAGTGACTTAAGATCAAGCCTTTAAGATAACTTATCTTTGTGATATTATATCATTTATTCACTAATATGTATGAAGATCAATCACAATAATTTCAAACCAATATTAAATATATTTCTACCCATTAATATTTCAATTCTCTTTTTCTTTTAGTATGTATGAATTTCTTTATAGTCTTAGTCAAAATTTCTCTATATCTTCTTCTTCTTACTTTTTTCCTTTATCTTAATATATATATATATATATATATATATATATATATATATATATATATATATTTACATGTGGAAGTTTGTTACTTTAAATGGATGTCGAATTATGAAAGTACGAAAGTTGAAATTTGGAAGTAATTTTGGAAGTGTGATCTTTGTTACTTTATTCAAATGGTTAAAGCATAATTTTGGAATTTGAAAATTTTTTAGAAATGTAAAAGTAATCTTGGCGATGAAGAAAGAAATAAAAAAGAAAAAAAAACAATTGATTCCTTATCCTCGTCAAATTTCTTCTTGTAAAAATGATTAGATTATTAATTTGGGAACAGGATTTCTGAAACAGGAATAACATTTCTTCCACAAAATTTTACGGAACAGAATTTCATGAATGAAATTTTCAAAATAAAATTTCCAAAACGTGTGAAATATATTTCGAAATACATTTTTGGGAATATATATGGAAAACACAACGCATATAATATCTTCTGAAATGAACTTTTCAGAATATTTCTACATGAAATACGTCTTGAAAAGAATTTTCTGAGACATGAAATATTTTTTGGAAATGAGTTATTTTAGCATTTTCTCTCTTCTTCTTCCTCTGCATTAGAGATTTGGTAACGGTGGCGACAGCAGTTATGACAAGGACAATGGTGGTGTGGTGTGGTGTAAGGGTTAATGGTATTTGAGTAATTTTCTTCTTGGATTATGGGGTGCAAGGAGTCATTGCCCAGAAAAAACAATCTAATCAAATATGATCCAAAGACTTAAAAGAACCAATTTCTAATTAAGGCCCATCTCGTGGCACCAACTCCAATGAACTATTGCTTCATGCGTTTTGAAAATTCTATTCCGAAAATCATATTATGTAAATCTTGTCCTGAAAAATTTATTTCAAAAATCCTCTTTCGAAAATTTTGTTACAAAAATCACATTTTGGAAATCTTATTCCAGAAAGTTTCGAGGTGTAATCCGAAAATCACTTTTACGAAAAATGAAATGGTCATTTAGAAAAGAAAATGAGGAGGTGCAAACATTAAAAGGCTGAGTACAAAAATTAGTCTAAAATTAAAAAAAAAAAATAATTTTTAATTAAAGAAGATAGGAGACAAAAACATATATTATCCTTTTTATTATTATTATTATGAAAAACTGTGAAATTATATTGAAAGAACGTACCTAACAGAGAGGACAATTAGTCCACAGCGCCCGTATTGAACTCTAGACATTTTACATTTTGTTTTTTTGGGCTGAACCTTTACATCTGCAGCAGGAAAAAGTCCATTGCTGCATGCACCCCATCAATTTCTTCCTGCTCTCCATTAATTTTTTAAAAAAAAAAACATTTTACACTGTAAAAATCACTTCTGGATTATTAATTTGGGAAGAGGATTTCCGAAATTTCAGGAATAAGCAACAAAATTTTTCGAAACAGAATATCAGAAATAAAATTTTCGAAACAAAATTTCCGCGAAATATATTTTGTAACACATTTTTTGGAATATATTTATGGAATAAACTTTTCGCAACAACAATGCCAATGGAGGTCTGGGCAACAGTGAAGGGTATTTTAGTATTTTAGTTGTATTGTGGGGTGTAAGAAGCAATTTTCTAGAAAATAAAGTCCAATCCAAGATCATCCAAAAAGACTTAGAGAATCAAGCTCTAATTAAAGTCCATCTTGTACTATTAACTTCAACGGCGTTGGGACTATTGCTTCTTGCAACTCTACAATTTCTAACTGCATCACCACAGTAAGATGAAAGAAATCAAATGGCCTTCACTAGTGCATAACATTACTTTTGTTGCTACGGCTGCCGCTACAGACACCTCATTGTCACCATCACTTCCATCATCACCGCTGCTGGAGAGGAAGAAAAGAAGAGGAAAAATGCTACAAAGAAAGAAGAAGTGAAAAAATGTTAAAAATAATCTGTTTTAAACACAATGAGATCTGAGTCTAATCACATAAGGTATCGACATCATTCTTAATCTTAAATCTTAAGACAATGAGTTATGAGTCTTTATTCTTATATAGTGTTCTACTTTTTCAATTTTATTTAATGTGAAACTTAAACTCACAATTAGATTCCTAACGTGTATTTAATGTATTGCGACACAAAATTCTTTCTAAAACACATTTCATACGGAGGTGTTTAGAAAATTTATTTCAAATAATATTATATATGTTTCGGGAAGTTTGTTCTGAAAATTCTATTCCAAAGCAACACTTTTCGGTCTATATTTCCTGCATTTTGAAAATTCTATTCCCATTCATGTTCTGAAAATTTTATTTCAGAAATCCACTTTCGGAAATTTCGCTACAAGAATCTCATTTTGAAAATCTTATTCCCGAAAGCTTCTGAAATATGAATCCGAAAGTCAGTTTTGGGAAAGATGAAGTAGTCATTTTAAAAACATTGAGGAGGTGCAAACAGTAAAAGGGTGGGTTTGACTGGTTAGTATAACACCGACTTTGGGTCCTAATCCAATAGTGAAGATGTTTTGAATTTTGGAAGAAAATTCAAAACTTTCCTTGGAATTTTTCTGCTTATTACAGATTTGTCAAACATATCAATTACTCCCTCACCTGCATTACCTGTCACTGTCGGGTGAGAGTTATTATGAAAACTGAACCACCACTCAACAATTATAAACTTCTGCAATACATTGCTATAATATTAAATACCTCTTTTCGCTCTTATTTATTCAATCTTCATATCAATGTTGCTAAACTAAAGTGATGTAGTTCTGAGTACTTATGTGGTACGTGTATGTAAACTTAAGAACCGTTGTTTGTACGTGTATGTAAACTTAACCAAAACACGTCTAAAAAAATCTACGAGAATTAGACAACTTCTTAATCACTTAAAAACCGTACTCCCAAAAAAAAAATAGACATTCAGAAAAGATATGTGCAATAATTTACTTAAAATGTCTTATTAATCAGTGAGATAAAGATACAAATTCTAATTTTTTTTTGACATGCAAATAAGAAAATTGTCTTTTAATTTAACTTATATTAATTTTGTTCTTGAAAGATTGTTGACTAACAGCAGGCAAGTGGCATGCATGTGATTTAAATGGTGAAAGAAGAAATAGGGAGAATGAAGCTTATTTAAAGTTTGAAAGGACTAAGAACATAATTAATAAGTGGCATAATCATGTAATAGTACACGTAGTAGTGGAAAAAATAATGAGAAATATGAGATATATAGCTACATTCATTCTGGCGGCGACATCAAACGACAACCGTCACATTAGGCGGAATCCCTCCAACCACTCAACCACTCATACATAGAATTTCTGTTAATCAGAAAACATCACATCTTCAGACCAAATAATATTTCTTTCTTGTTTCCTTTCAACATTTTATAAATTTTTAAAATATATGAAACTCAACTTTTATATTATATATTATTCAATATTAATGTTCTACGTACTGAACTATATGTGTAAACTTTTTAAAGTTATAATTAACTTTTTAATGTTCAACGTTTCTGTTTGTATTTTAGTCTTTTTCAAGAAAAAAAGTTATAATTAACTTTTTAAAGATTAACCTAACCCAATGACTGGCTTGGTATTGAAGAAATGTGTAAACTGAGTCAGTGTGCATAATAGTAAAACAAGAAAAGTGTAGAAATATGAAACTAGAAACTAAACACGTTTTTCGCCATTTATTTAGAAACATATATATGTCATATCAATCTAAACATATTATCATAGACTATGTAAAGTATATTTATTTAAATTAAATAATTGCATTACCATTGATCTTCTGGCATATTTAGCTTATATAGGTGTCTCAGTTTGATTAATTTAGCTTTAATATCAACCCTGTCGTCTTTGTCTTTATTAGTCTGCCACTTGAAGCTTTGCGTGAATATATATGGTGTGGACTGATGATAAAATACAATAACTACAAATTTCTTTCGTAAATAATATTTGTTGAACAAAAATAAAGTGATTAGGAAATAACAATTGTTTCCGTAAGCACATAACTTACCCTTTTTATAGTGTATAGTGAAATCTTATGGAAATGTTTTAAAATACTTAACCACACATAAAAAGATCTTGAGACACACGTACACCACACCCTTGAAAAACCAACTTAAAAAACATATAGTTAAAGTTATATATACTTTAAAACATTAGTTACTCGAATAAAGTCATTAATTACTCCGCATATGTTCTTTTCGAAATTCATTTGTTGAAGCATATATAAATGTTAAATTTCATTCTTAAATGAGAATATGTATGGGTTGTTGTGTTATATTTGATGCGTTTATGAGCAATTAAAAATAAAGAGTACTATTTTAATATTTAAATCATCAACTAAAATGCATATACTATTCTATGTATAACTTATAAATGGGTTATTGTGTTATATTTAATGTGAGATTAAAAACAGGGGATGTTACTTTAATATTTAAAGGGCTTTAGTATGTTTGGATGCATATGATTGGCCAAGGTACTAATAATAAATAGTTGCATTTGAATTGATTTTACCATGATTTACTAATCATACAGTAATTTCTACCAAAACAAGCATTATATTTTGGTGGATCCATGTTCGTTGATATGTACATACATCACATAATGTTTAGTGTTATATATACGGTAGGAATTCAAAGTCGAATTTTTGTGTTGTTATATTTGATACGGTGTTGAGAAAAGGCCAAGACATAAGAAATGAAGTATAAAGAATTTGAATGTTTAAATATGTAGGGACATCGTGACCCATGTCGTGTGTGTTTTTATAGATTGTTTAAGGAGAGTGGTACTTGTATCTGAGTTTTATATTCACAAGTATACGTGCCCAACATGAAGGTGTTTGATACTAGTTTTAAAATAGAGGAGCATTAATTTAGAAGAAAAAAATATTAAAAAAAGGTGTTGCAAATGGGTCGTGCCCACGAGTGGGTTTGGAGAGAACAAGGCCCCTGAAAACCCGGATGATTAATTAGAAAACCCAAATACCTAATCTTATTTCCATGTACTGCTCATGGCCTTGTCTCTTTCTGAGGACAGGCCCACAATGCAGGGTTGAATTTTGGTGCCAAAAATATCTCTAATCACTGCGATTTCACTTATCATTTCAACTCACCACTTTGAGTCAATGCATGCAGTTCCTTAGCTGGAGCTGTCGACAATTATATAATGATAATAATAATATTATGAATGCACTTACATAATCTAATAATATGATCCTTCTTATTACCGTGGGTACACATTATTATTCATGAAAACTCATGCAGCGCACTCAAAAATCCTAATAATAATGCTCACTAATTAAATGGGGTGCGAGGAGTTTGAAGTGGGAGCCAACTTTTTTGCCCAGACTAGACAAGAAAAGGAAAATCACATGTCTTGCAGTTTATAAACGCGAATAAAGCTTGCTTCAGTTTGGCAATTAATTCCCAAACATAAAACCAGAAACCGTGAAGAAAAGCACGAGCAGTTATGCTTTTGCAGGACAGGGTTTTTGGACTTCACCTTCATCTCTACCAAATCCCCTTATTCTCTCCTTTCACTTTGTCTTTCTTTCGGTTTCTTTTTTTTAGTTCCACTCTACCACTCTCTTTTTTTCATTTCAATTTTTTCGATCATATCCGTTCTTCTTATTATTCAATCATTATGGGATTAAAGTTTAATGACAACAAAAGCATGTTCCTTCCACCACCCCCATTTTGAGGCACAAAATTTTGTCTTCCCACCAAATCCTCGCCATTCTGCATATTTTTCAGAGCAGATTGGGATTCCAAATTCCAAACCAATCAGAACACGGTGCAAATCAACGCCGCAGATAAAAAAGAAACAAACTACAAAACCCAAAGCCACTCCTTTCTCTTCCAGACTTTCTTGGAATTTATGTGACTTCTATAATAATTGATTATTATAGAAGTCACATATTGTCCACTTTGAGCAGGGTACAGGTGCCACTCAGAAACGGTGGCGATAACTGGTAATAAACGGTGAAATATACAAGTGGGACCAGAGAGGCTCAACGTTCACCCCTCTGTGTCTTGTAATTTCGAGACAAATTCCCCATGCGACCATGTTTCTCTACTTCCACACTTTGCACTTCCAGCCTTTACTGCACTCCATACTTCACATCACTCCTTTGTGTCTACACTATTTAAAACAAGATATCGTTATTGCAAACCTATTACTATGCAATGCACTGCATGTTACATATTAATTGCAACCATTGTTTTTGTTTTAAAAACATTTACTAAGTACTGAATCAAATCTTCCTAAGATCACTTACATGTCATACGTGCATGTCAAACTCTCTCTACCATTTTTTTTATGGGAACCAATTACTATCAACCGGACGCGATCTTTTTTCTAGATCAGACAAAAAAAATACTACTGCTTTTTCGAGCCCATTTTCTTCAATTTCAACAATAGAATAAACATTCGTATAGGCATTAGAGTTTGAATCAAAAAAAGTAAACAGAAATTATGCTGAAATATATATATTTGTGTGTGAGGCTAATTATGTGGGACTGAAAGAAAGTCTGATAACTTGGTCTCCACACATTCATGCGCACGTCCGATACACGTCTCTTTTGCAATAGTAAATTTGGATTTTGGAATAATCCTGCAAGATATTTTTATTTAAGTAATAACTCAAATTCGATAGAGGGCACGTGATCTGCTTCAATATTACCTAATCTTCTTCCTCAGTCAATAATATTAAAAAAAATATATATTCAAACCCAACCTATAAAACAACCAGCTGTGGCTGTCTGTAAAACACCACCTGCAATACAAATTGTGGAGGTAACCTCTTTTTTTTTTTTTTTTACATTTTTACTTTTATAAATGATTAATTGATGTAAGTTTAAACACTCCACACACACTCTGATAATTAATTAATTAATTATCAGATAAATTTTTATATTGTTTTCTCTAAACCTATCTCGTTTTAATTATGTAAAATTTTATATTTAACTGAAAATGAAAAACTTCAACCAAAAAAAACATTTTTTTTAATCAAGGATTAAATTTATATTTTCTTATGTTTAAACACTAAATATATCCATTTAAAAAGTAAAAAGCTTTACCATATTTGTGTATGAAAACTAAAAGACAATTCTTTTAGTAAAAATAAAAATATTCTACTAATCATAATTCGGCTATAAATCTGGGTCGTTCTATAAATGACAAGTCAAATATCCAATATAACCACTCTTTTGGAATGATGAATGATTAGCTTACGAGAAATAAATAGTATTCCCCATTTGTGTTTGTGACTGGAAACATGAATGATGTTATAATTCAGAAATACCTCTAGAAAGAGTAACTCTTTTGGTGTCTTTAAACTCATAAATTGTGATTTTTTTACTCCTCTAAAGGGTAAAGTATACTTTTAAAAGTAAAGTGTGATTTTTACCATTTTTAATTAAAACGGTTAAGCCGTTGAACATGGCATGCACGGTGAATAGCAAGGAAAGAGAGAGAGAGAATGTGATGGACAGCTAAGATTTGAAAAGTGAAAAGCCCTTAATCTATTATTTTTGTTTGTTATTTTTAAAAAACTAGTGTATTTTTATTCCCCACTAAATTAAGTTTGAGTTGAATGAGATTATTTTGTAGGGACAGCAGGTGAATGCTGAGTAAGTGTTGGAATTTAATACGCATTAGATCTTGGTCATGGTTTTCTTTAAAGTTGGTTTTTGTTCTCTCTGTGGATTCACAATCCTTTTTCATGTTTAAAATTGTGTGTGTAATGAGTTTTCAACCTTTTCTAACTCTTTTGCTTTGTAAGTTAGAGTACCTCCCGTACTCTTTATTATTAACAAAACTTTATGCTCATAAAAAATTGCAGTAGAAACTCTTCCAAATAGTAGTTTAAGAACATTTTTTTTTTTTGCAACATTTATAAATTTAGTTCACTTTTCCTCACGTTTGCGGTTGGAGAACTACTTTACATGAGAAAGAAAAAGCTTAGCAAGGCAAATCTGATTCTTTTTTTATCTCCTAGAGAAAACTGCATAATGTAGGTCTTTTACTTTTTTGCTCTTCTTTTGGTTTGGTTTACTTTTGGGAATTATATTCATTGCAATATGTCATCAAGGCAGCATCTTTTGATTCGGAGAGCAAAAACTTACTTTCTATGAAGGGGATTTTTATTTACAAGTAATTTTTTCAAAAAACAAAGTGATTGTTCTCCAGTTTAACTGTAGTTGTGAAACGTGGAAAGAGTCACGTGATGTGTAGAAGAAGTGTGAGAGTGTGGTAAGAAAGGAAGTCTGTTATGTGATTTGTTGTGATATGGTTGAAAATTATGACACACACAAAACCAACATCTCTTGCTTCGGGGAGAAGCTTATGGGCGCGTTCTTAGTGAAGATAACATTTAATATCATTCCATTCTGTAATAATATTATTACCAATATCATTTAAAATTCACAGCTCTGAAGCCTTCCCACCGTTACTGTCTTTTTTCTTACATGGAAGTACGAGCTACGTTGTTCGATCTCAAACAGAGAAACAAAAATTAATACCGACAACATACTAATTAAAGCTTCAAATTATGCGGCAATTGGCCCATCTTTTTAGAATAGGTCTTATAATTCACTAGTTTATGTTTTGGGAGTTATTACGGTAACGTGACCTGCTCAACAAAAAAAATTAACTATTTCTAAATTAATTAAAAACACTACTTATGTTTATTTACCATTTTTATTTTTATAATATTTTTCAATATCAATTTTACATTATGTTTTGCTCAAGATAAAATTGCATTTAATATTAAATCAAATAAGATTTAAGAAATGGAAACTTATGTATTATTACAATTATTCGTACAACAAAAAGACTACTACATATCTTCTGTTTCCTTTTTAGAAATCTAATACTGTTTATTTCATTAGTCATCGTATTATAATAACTCATAAAAATGCCATACAGTAACACAAAAAATTATTTCTCTCGATAAAAGAAATTGTCTAATGAAAATTAAATTGTCGATATATTTAACAATAGCTCTACTACAATACTAATATGGAGTATTATATGTCGGGTCTTTCGAGAGAGGAATATTGTATAAGGATAAAGACCCATAAACTCATCGTCTTAAGATTTTGGGTTGAAAGTGATATCAATGTCTTATGTGATTGGACTCAGGTCTTATTGGTGTTGTATCTTCCAGTGATCCCCCTCTATAAACCTAACAAATGATATCAGAGCTTGGTTCGTGTGATGACCGGCTTAGACGAGGTCCTGTATTGAAAGTCTTCCTGATAGTAGGTAAAATAAGTGAGTTCCGTTAAGAAGAATGACGGTACAGAAAAGGGGGTACTTGGTTAGCTCGAGAGGAAAGTAGCAATGTGAAGGGACTCACCCTTGGGGCAAAGATTGTTAGGAATCCAAATGTGCCCACATTAGTTAAAAATGAGAAAGTAGAACACTATATAAAGACAAAGTGCCTTAAGGTTTTGGGTTAAGAGTGGTGTCAATGTCTTATATGATTGGGCTCAAGTCTCATTGGTGTTGTATCTCCCCAATGATCTCCTGGTAACCCTAACATTATATTGATGATAATCTATATATGTATTTTTAAAAACTATCAAACTATAGTTTATATTAATATGACACATAATGTTGTTAAAATAAGTTAATTGTTTTTATTAAAATTTTAATTTGTTCACGAAACGAAAATTACAATGATAAAAGTTGAAAATACCGGATAGAAATGTAGATTAAAAGTGTAAGTTTTGGTTTTGTCTACTGTCAGAAGTTGGCAAGTAATTTCTGTTTTATAAGAATTCAATTCAAAAAATTACTTTGTTTCAGAAATCTATCAAGTAATTAAACCTAATAAAAATAAAGTAACCAATTGTTATTATTGAATGTAATAACTTAAACTAAATCTATTGTTACACAAGGTATACCGGTAATGTTATTCGAAATTTATAATTGTTTTACTTGGATTAATAATTATCTATTAGGAATTGAACTCATGATTTTGGGTATAATACCAATTGTTAAGATCAAACTTTATCACTAGACCAAAAATAGTCATTAATCAAGATATAACTTTTTTACTAACACAAGTCCAAACGTCATGATTTGATTGTGAGTCGGTGCACTTAGCCTCCGCCATATGACAATTGAGGCCAGCAGCAACACTAAAATTATACCAAATTTTGTATACACAATATAAAATTCAATAACTGAATTGGTTAAACTTTTGTACCTGAACTAAACATACATCTAGCTGGAAAATTAAAAAAATTGAGGAAAAACTATGTAGCAAAGGAATGAAATTGAAAAGCAAATAAGAGAAGGTGGCGAAGCAAATGAATTAAACCAATCTTAAATTATGTTTTATTTGCATGGAATTGAATTAGCTTGGTATCCTTGGAGAAATGGAAAAAAGTTTTATATAGAGAGGAGAAGAGTGCATGGTGGATGGCAGCTCAGTAATCAAGTTGCAGAACATAAGGTAGCTTAGCTAGCGTTGAATTCACTGAACCCAAAGGAGTGTGATGTGCCGGTCACACTCAATTCAAGGGCATCGAATCTCGTACGGACACACAAACAACGAAATACTTAAATTCATCACTCAATTTTTCATATAAATATTCACCATCTTCTTACTCCCAATATAACAGATTATGTTGAGTTAATTGAAGTCGCCTGTTTCTTTCAATTTTAATATAAATGAAAAAGTGGGACGCAACCCACCCAGTAATTTGTCGAATTCGGTGTTCTTGGCTGTGTGTCTGCCTTGGCTTCAACTTTTGTTTCACTTGGCTCAATGTCAATGCACCTACACACTCATCATAGGACCACTTTCCAAGGATTCATCACTCTTCACTCTCATTTTTTGTCTTTCAAGATCCATATATCTATATTTCTATTGCTGCCTCCTAAATCATGGGATCTTTCAAAAACACACAACATTGTTTCAATTTTCATCTCATCATTTTATGTCGACATAAAACCCCATTCACATACACCAAAAACCCAAGGTCAACATTTTTATTATTTTTTATTCCATTAATCAATACAATTAAAATGATTTATCCTTGTATATATCGAATGCGTAAAATTTTACTAACTTGGCTACCAAATTAACAACGTATGATTTTATATTTTGGTAAATGTCAAATGTGTCCACTTGTCTAAACCAAGTTGCGTTAGATACCTCCTTATCCCATTCATTGATGCCAAGTATATATACTCATAGCGTCCCTTGTCTTTATAACACTCAAATTTTGTTTGCTTCTATCAACCAAATCAATAATATTCCACCTCCCAATTCTACTACTATAATTTATAAAACAGAATTCGGATACATTAAATTGGTTTATATGTGAAGCTGTCATTTTCACCACCTTTATAAATGCTTTTATTATCATTCTGCCATTTTTCCATTCAAAGGGATTTTTGTTTTCTCATAATGTAAAAACAATGTACACCTTTATGATTTATTAAATGATATATAGCTACACATGAGAATTATTGGTATATATGAATTATAACAAGTAAACAAGGAGTGAAATATCTAAAACTAGTGAATGGACGTTTCACTCTTAATGGTCACATGTTTTAGCCAAATTATTGGTCCATGAATTGAACCGCGTGAATTTATACACAGAAAAAACCCACAAATAAACCATGCATATACATTATGGACTTGTAATTTAGAATGATAAATATATATGTTTTATGAATAAATCCAAGAACTAATATTCACACAATCAAGAGAAAACCAACCTCCCAAAATTAGCCACACGTACCCTTCAGTTTTTTCCTTACAGAGGTACACTTGCATTCTCACTACGCCAACCTGCACGTCCAATGTATATTTATTATTAATTAATGCAATACAGGACACGTTTCGTTTAACTTGTCTAAAAAATTAATTACAAAAGTACTACCTTATTTTTTAGCTTTTAAACAATTCAAAACACGTCATTATTTTTAAAAAAAAAATTAAGGAAAATACGCATATTATTTTCGTCTTGTATCTATTTATTATAGGACTTTACCTATATATGAATTAAAAAAATTGCAATAGTTTATATTAGAGACCAGTAAAGCAACACAACGTTAAAGAAAAATTAAACCTCATATTAAGTCTGATATTTGATGTTTTTAGGCGAAAAAAAAAAGTGATTTAGTACGTAATGCATATGCATGTAAATTTGATCAAGGTGAATATGTTTGAAATGTGGAGTAATGTCAACAAAAATAGCATTAGTGTATGATAGCACATGTATCTAACCACAAAGGATGGCGCAAAAACCAAAACTGGCTTTCAAGTCGAAAACGGCAAGGCAGTCCCTTTATTTTTAACAGAAATATTTAAATTAAATAAAATGTTGTTGCATTTATTTTTATTTTTAAATATTTGTCGAATTGTTATTGAGAGAGCATATCCACCAACAGGTTCCTACGTGACACATAAAGACGTATGCTTAGTTGCCTTATGAGAAGCCAGATCAGTAGTGTTTCACTAAACTCTACAAACTATAATTTTTTTGTTCTGTTTTTCTTTTATCTCGGTTTGGTTACTTCCTCGAAATAAAACCAAATTGTCGGCAATTTTGTTTTATCTACTGTTTTGCCTTTCACGTACTTCCATGTCTCTTCCATGGAGCCGGTCTTGGCTTCTAGCTACGCCCATAAATTTACCTTCCAAATTTTAAGCTCATTTTCTAATTTTTTTTTCTAGAAAATTTGGAAAAAAAAAATGAAGGTCAAAATTTAAATTCTTAGCGGTGGTTGTCTTCTTTTACGGGTCAAAATTTCAATTTGTTGCTAAACTTAATTTTGTATCTTTCTAGCAGTTAGTTCCCAAGTTGGATTTTTCTCAAAAACAGCAAGTAAACCAAACACAATCAAGTAAGCCACTTGAATTATGCTCATTATTACTGATTTATAATTTCAACCATTCTTTATTTCGGCTTTAGAAAAACAGCAACAAAAAAACAAGTTGATCATTTTAAGAATTGTATGATGCATTTAAAAAAATATATTTATTTGAGATTTTTCGTACATCCCCGTCAATCTGGCTGGGATTGTTGGCTCAACTGTAATGCCTCTGCATACTATTTTTATAGTTAAAAAAATAGCTAGTCTTACTTTCAATTTGTAGTTATAAGTTAAAATCCGAAGTAAATAAAATTATATAAAGATTTTAACTGATAAGAAAGATTTACCCTCTAAGTGGATGAGTTGTTGGAGCATAGTCAACCAAAAATTGTAATGGATAAAAATGAAAAGAGATCATTCGGTACATCTAATTTCACCACTTATTTGCATAAATGGATTGAAGAGTTCTGGTGGAGTCTTTTCCTTATAAAGTTGGTGAAAAAGAAGGAAAACACTCTTCTGTTGTTGTTGCCTTGTGATAATGAAAGAAAGAGAAGAAGGAATCATCACATAGATAAACATGTAATATCATCGATTATATTATTAAAATAATAAGAATCTAAATTAATTATTTTTCAATATATAGTTTTTTTTTTCTTCTTTCGACTTCGTTCCTACTCTGTTTCTAACATGTGAAAGCTAAAATTATTTTCTTGAAATAAATTTTTTGTGATTTTAGCCAAATGAAAATGACAACGATTTTAATCAGTTATAAAAGATAATTGATTATTAAAATAATTTAATTTCAAAAATTTTCTCATACATATTCACAGTACCCAATTTATTAAAATTGAAATTCGGAAATAGTATTATGATTTTCTGTTTTTGAATAAATGATTAAATTTCTAACCAATGGTTTAGCTAAATTTAATACCCAGAATAAACCTCAAATTTCGTTTATGACCACTAATTAAATGAAATTAAAGTGAAATATCTTTTTAGTTATGATATATTATATATGAAGTATCACCTTCCTTTTATCAACGATTGATATTTGTTAATAAATATAATTATTATTTTATTCTAATTAAGTATTTTTTTTTCTATTTATAAACTTAAACTTGACAGAATTTGAAATCTTACTTAAAACAGTTTATTGTTAATAGACAAGAACTTGAAGACACAAAATGCAATGAATATACGTAAAAATAATACTTTTAAATTGAAAGTATGGATGTATAAGAAAGAAAATAACTTCGAAATGTTAGATGGTTCAAACTTAAAGACATTCATATTCATACAACTTGAAACCACTTTGAAACATAAATACAAGAATGTAAAACAGTACGGAAGTTGTAAAATGGCAAAGAAATAAGTTGTCAAGGAAAATAAATAAACATGAAAAAAAAAAACAACTGAATGGTAAATGAAAAGAAGGGAAAAGAAAAGAAGATGAAGAAGAGCAAGAATTAAATGTTGAAAACGTAAAGAGTAAACAATAAGTCATAAGTGAAGAAACTGGTATCTAAAATTAGGTAAAAACTTAAATATTGTTTTCTGAACCAATAA